>ULWT01064244.1_pt1 | contig 28937 bp, 23 predicted proteins | sample 1960611 | NCBI WGS metagenome assembly ULWT01 (sample SAMEA4835819, study PRJEB28245) | human gut metagenome | biome: gut microbiome; material: fecal sample | place: Denmark | collected 2008
CGCGCAAAAATCAATCTGTCAATAGTTTTTTATTTTATTTTTATAATAAAGATAATATTTGTCGCGGTCGCGCAAAACCTTTTTTACATACTCTCGCGTATCCGGGTAAGGTATGTCTTCAAAACGGTTAAAATCATAGTTCCATCCGTTTTCCTGCATCCACGCGCGCGTGTTGCCGCGCCCCGCATTATAGGCAATCATCATCAGCACCCAGTTGCGCTGAAATTCATATTCCAGTTCGCCCAGATACCAGCAGCCAAGCCGCACGTTATATTCAGGCCTGCGCAAAGCTTCCAAGTCAAAATGGTCTAGCCCCATCTGCGAAGCAATCCATTCGCCGGTTTCCGGCATAATCTGCATCAGCCCCACGGCACCGGCGTGCGATACGGCTTCCGTGTCAAACCCGCTTTCATTTTTAATGACTGCCGCAACCAAGAAAGGGTCGATTTTGTTTTTGGAGCTGTACTCCAAAATTTCGTTTTGGTAGGGCCACATATAAACAAAGCGCGTCTGCACGGCTTCGCTGCTCCATATTTTCATACCGGCTTCACCGATGAGAAAAACAGCGGCAGCAACCATTAAGAATTTTACCCACCATCTGTCGATAAATTTTTTCTTTTTCCGCCTGCCCAACTTATGCCTCCGCCGTAAAATTTTTCCATGCTGCGGCAACGGCTTTTTCCGTTTCGGCAAAGGTGCCGCTGTTGTCAATTACAAGGCTGGCATAAGCCTTTTTTTCTTCCAGTGTCATCTGCGCTGCAATGCGTGCCTTAACTTCTTCGCGCGTCATGTTGCTGCGTGCCATGGCACGTTCTATCTGCGTTTCGCTGTCTACGGCAACAAGCCACACGGCATCAACATCTTTATACCAACCGCACTCAATTAAAAGCGGTACGTCAAGCACTGCCGCCGGCAGATTTTTACTGCGGCATTCCGCCAGAAAACTCTGCGCTGCATCCAGTACGTTTTTATGGATGATTGCTTCCAGTTTTTTCAGCGCTTCTTTATCGTGGAAAACAAGTTCCGCCATTTTGGGGCGGTTAAGCTCGCCGCCGTCCGTAAGGTATTCAATGCCAAAGGTAAGGGCTATTTCGTTAAGCGCTGCACGCCCTTTGGCAACCAGAGCGCGGCTTTCGGCGTCGGCGTCAAATACAGGCGCGCCAAGGCTGCGCAGTAAATTTGCAATTGTACTTTTACCGGAGGCTATGCCCCCTGTTAAACCTATTACTTTCATTTTTTCACCGTTTTATTTTTGGCAGTGCGGACAGTATGTTGTGCCGCGCCCGCCTACTTTGGTGCCCAAAAGTTCTCCGCCGCACATTTTGCAGCACAAACCCTTGCGCCCGTATACCAGCAAATGGTTTTGGTTATCGCCCTTGTTGCCTTCGCCGTCTTTGTAATCACGGAAGGTTGTACCGCGGTTGGCAATGCCCTGCGCAATAACTTTGTTAATGGCGTCATGCAGGCGGTCAATTTCTTCGTCCGACAGCGTGTTGGCCGTGCGCATCGGCAAAATACCGGATAACGCCAGGCACTCGTCGGCGTAGATGTTGCCCAGCCCTGCAATAAAAGTCTGCTCTAAAATCAGAGTTTTTATGGGCTTTCTGCTTTTGGCTATAACCGGGCGCATGTAATCTGCCGTAAAGCCCTCGCTTAACGGCTCCGGCCCGAGCGTTTCGTAGCCCTCGATGTAGGCATCGTTGTTGGTTACAAGGTACAGCGTGCCAAAGGTGCGGATATCGCAGAACCACATGGTTACGCCGTCCGTCAGTTCAAACTTAATTTTGGCATAAGGCGGTTCCGGCTTATCTGCGTCCTGCGCAATCAGGCTGCCTGTCATGCGCAAATGCACAATCAGCTTCTGGTTTTCGCCTGTTTTCAGCACCAGATATTTGCCGCGACGTCCTACATCTAAAATGGTTTTGCCTGTTAAACCGGCAATAAATTCTTCCGGCGAAGGGTATTTTATCAGCCTTGCAAGGTTAATTTCTATATTTTTAATGGTTTTGCCCTTAATGTGCGGCAGCAGGGTTTTGCGTACCTGCTCCACTTCCGGCATTTCCGGCATAGTAATTCCTCCCTATTTGGCGTCTGCCCAGTTTACGCCGTAGTTAACGTCGGCAATCAGCGGAACGCTGAGTTTTACGGCACTTTCCATAGTTTGTTTTACAAGTGCGCCAACTTCTTCGCGTTCGGCCTCCGTTACTTCAAGCAAAAGTTCGTCGTGCACCTGAAGCAGTATGCGGCTTTTATAACCGCCCTGTTCCAGCATTTTCTGCACGTTAACCATGGCAATTTTTATAATGTCCGCCGCTGTGCCCTGTATCGGCGTGTTAATGGCGGTACGCTCCGCAAAGCCGCGCAGATTAAAATTGCGGCTGTTAATATCCGGCAGGTAACGCCTGCGCCCGAACAGCGTCTGCACATAGCCCTGTTTTTTGGCGCTCGCCACCATATCATCCATATATTTTTTAACGCCGGTGTAGCGTCCAAGATAATTTTCAATATATCTGCCCGCCTCGCCACGATTGATATCAAGCTGTTTGGCAAGCCCAAAATCGCTGATGCCGTATACAATGCCAAAGTTTACCGCTTTAGCGCGCGTACGCATGGTGCCGGTAACTTCGTCCAGCGGCACGCCAAACACTTCCGCAGCCGTGCGTGCGTGTACATCCTGCCCATGCAGGAAGCTTTCCAAAAGCAGTTCATCCTGCGCAATATGCGCCAGCACACGCAGTTCTACCTGCGAATAATCGCAGCTTAACAGGTAATCGTAACCTTCGCCCGGCACAAAAATTTCGCGTATTTTTTTGCCAAGTTCCGTGCGGGTAGGAATGTTCTGTAAGTTAGGGTCGGTACTGCTCAGGCGGCCGGTAACAGTAACAAGCTGCTGAAAATGCGTATGTATACGCCCTGTAACGCTATTAATCAGCGGACGCAGACCTTCAAGGTAAGTGCTGTGCAGCTTCGTCAGCTTGCGGTGTTCCAAAATAGTCCGCACCAGCGGATGCTCGTTGCGCAGCTGCTCCAAAACGGATACATCCGTGGAATAACCTGTTTTAGTTTTTTTAATGACCGGAAGGCCCAGCTTTTCAAATAAAATAGCACCAAGCTGCTTGGTAGATTTTAAATTAAAGCTTTCTCCAGCCTGCTCTACCGCCAAAATTTCAAGCGCTGCAATCTGCGCCGCCATTTCTTTGGTTAATTTATCCAAAAGCGCTGCATCCGGCTTAATGCCCGCCAGCTCCATCTTGGCAAGCGTGCGTGCCAACGGCAGCTCCATTTCTTCATATAATTTTATCTGTTCGTGCTCTGCAAGTTTGGCACGCAGCACAGGCACAAGTTCGGCAACGGTTTTGCATTCCTGCGCATACTCCTGCGTCAGGTACGCTCCGCCAACGGTTTTAATGCTGTATTCGCTGCGCGCAGGGTCAATAAGGTATGCAGCAATGGCAATATCATCCGTTATGCCGCGTACTTCAACCCCAAGGCACAAAGCGGTTTTAATAATCTCTTTGCTGTCGCAGCAGGCTTTTTGGCAGTTTTCATTTGCCAGCCAGTCATAAAACTGCTGCCAGCCGTGGCACTCGCCTTCAAAAATATAAACACGCCCATCACATAAAAGCTCCGCACGTTTAAAATATAAATCCGGCAGCGTACCGCCAATTTGTACAGTAAGTGGCGTAACTTCACGCCTTACGGCGATAAGTTTAAACAACGCTTCCGCATCGTCGGCACTTTTTACAATTTCTTCCGGCAACCCGGCAGGCTTATCTTCCACAAAGTCGCCAAACAGGCTGAAATCGCCTTCCGGCGCGCCCATAACGGTATTAAAACGGTCGTACATATTGCGGAATTCCAACCCGGCAAGCAATTCGCGCGCTTCCGGTTTTAATGCTTTCAATTCATAATTTGCCAAATCTGCATCAACCGGCACATCCGTAAAAATTGTCGCCAGTTTTTTGGAAAGCAGCGCCGATTCTTTGTTATTCTGCACTTTTTCGCGCAGTGCCTTGCCGCTGATTTTATCGGCGTTAGCCAGTACGTTTTCCACGCTGCCGTATTCGCCAATCAGCTTGAGAGCCGTTTTGGGGCCAACGCCCGGTATGCCGGGGATGTTATCTGAAGTATCACCCATCAGACCTTTCAGGTCGATAAGCTGCTTCGGTTCAAGCCCTTCATATTCCTCCGCAAAAACCTCCGGCGTGTAAATTTTAAGGTCTGAAATGCCGCGTTTGGTAAAATATACGCTTGTGCGGCTGCTTAAAAGCTGAAGTTCATCGCGGTCGCCCGTTACAATAATCACGTCCGCTTCCTGCGGCGCGTGTACGGCAAACGTGCCGATAATGTCGTCCGCCTCGTAATTATCCAGCTCCAGCACGGCAATGTTCATTGCCTCCAGTACTTTGCGCGCCAGCGGGAACTGCTCCGAAAGCTCGCTCGGCGTCGGCTTGCGCTGCCCTTTGTAATCGGCAAACATCTCCGTGCGGAAGGTTTTGCGGCTCTTGTCAAACGCTACCACCAGCCACTTGGGCTGTACGTCCGATAGCAGGCGCAGAAGCATATTGCAAAAACCGTACACAGCACCCGTATGCACACCGCTCTGCGTCGTCAGCGGCGGCAGGGCAAAAAACGCCCTGTGAATCAGGCTGCTGCCGTCTATCACTAAAAATTTATCTGCCATGGCTGTTCCTCTCGTTCAATAAATCTAATAATATATTATACCACAAGCAAAGGTGTAGGTAAAATGTGCGGCGCGGCATAAAAATAAAGCCCTGCTTATGCAAGGCTTAAATCATCCACGCAGGAATATACATAATGTTGTTTTTATCAATGCCGAACTCCGGCACAAGGCAAATGACGCTGCCGGTTGCTGTTTTAACTTCTGTACAGCCGCCAAACGCCGCTTCTATTATATTAAAACGCTTGTACATTTTTTGCACTTGCGCACTTTTGCTGATGACACACGGATACAGCACTCCGTTGTGCAAAATTAATAGCTCAACCTCTTTGCCATTAAAATTGCGGTAGTAGTACAGCGGCGCTTTCTGCCCGCTATTAGCAAAACTTTTATATACTTCGCAAATAACCCAGGTTTCAAAAAACTCCGCACTCATCGCGCCAAGCTCCAGCGCATCCGCCGTGTTCCAGCGCAAAAGGTACGCCGCAAGGCCGGTATCCGTAAAATACAGCTTCGGCGTTTTTACAACGTACTTAACGCCGTTAAATGCCGCAGGCTGAAGCAAGTAAACTATCCCCATACGTTCCAAAATGCCCAGCCATTGCTTCGCCGTCGGTATGGTGATGCCGGTTTCTTTCGCCATAACGGCATAGTTTAAAAGTTTTGCCGTCTGCGACGCCGCCGCACACAAAAAGCGGTAAAATTTCATCTCATCGTTAAGCTGAACAAACTTGCGGATGTCACGCTGCAAAATATCCTGCACCAGTTTGGCATAATAAGCCTGCCAGTCAGCGCATTCGTTATACATTGCAGGCTTGCTGCCGCGCCAAATGCGTTCGTAAATCTCCACCACGCTGTGCGGTACAGGGTTCTGCATCCGACCAGCCAACAGCTGCATATCGGGTATAAACGGCGTGCTTTCTCTGCCGTCAAGTTCAGCACTGCTTAAACCGCAAAGCTCCAGGCAGGCAAACTTATAGCCAAGTTCCTGCATAATGGCGGTAATAGTTTCTGCGTCCTCTTTCGGCGCAATCAGCCAAAAATCACCCGGCTTGCCGTGCTTCAGCGCATAATCCTTAATCAACGGCACAAGTTCCGGCGCATACTGAATATTGTCAATCAGCACCGGCGGCGCATATCGCTGCAAAAACAGCACAGGTTCTTCGTTTGCCATACTGCGCAAAGCAGGCTCAGCAAGGTCAGCGTACTTGCGGTTAGGTAAGGCAAGTTGTTTGAGCAGTGTTGTTTTGCCGGATTGGGAAATGCCTATTAAAATGCAAATATTAGAAATTTTATTACAATATGAAATTTGATTACTTAAACTACGTTTGTATATCATGTAACCTCTAAAAACTTTAATCTATAAATTAAATTTATTAAGTTTACAAAAATCTAGTTTAATAAATTTATAGCACAAATAAAATAAAAGAATTTTATAAATAGTTGTAGTTGAAATAATCCATAATAAAAATTTTTCATCATGAAAAGACAAAATTATAAAACCAGCAAAGGATGCATAGAACAACATCGCAAACAAATTATTACTAACATATTTGAAATAATTGTATAAATATGAAAAAATGGTTCCAAAAACAAATAAAACAATACCCATTCCAATTATTCCAAAATCCCAATAATACCTCATAAATGCACTATAAACATTTGTATTAACCCCCTCAAATTCAACAAAAGGCAAAAAAATTTTCACTTTAGGCAATTCGAAACCTATACTATTTAAATTGCTGTAAATTCCTATTAAAGTATGATTAGCTATATAACGTTCTTCAACAATTATTGACATTAAAAACTTATCAAAAGCCGGAAAAGATAGTCCTAAATAATGAGATAGTATAACAAAACTACTTCTATTATCAGCCAACCCTTTGCCAGTGAGAATTCCTATAATTAAAAATAAACTTAGAAATAAAAATAATGTAAATACGCCTATCTTAATAATTTTTCTTTTTGCAACATTACTATAGATATTCTTTTTTAACACAAATAAAGACCATATTAAAGCAGTATAGATAATTAAGTGCAGCATGCTTTCACGGCCTGTTGATAAAATGCAAAACATAAAACAAACCATTACAGGATAACAATATTTTATTTTAACCTTATTTAATAAAACAAAATTAGATACAAAAATATAGATACTAATATATGCAAAAATCATAACAACATAATATCTGTAATTCTGCCATCTAGAAAAAGATATTTCACCTCTTTCCAAAGGATATCTAACTGCCTTGAACATTCCACATATTCCATCAATATTTCCTACTTGCAAGCTCAAATTATATACTTCCATAAAACTAAAATATAATAATACGGTTATCAATATATTCAAAATTAAAAACTTGAATTTTGAAATATTTAAAAGCATATCCTTATCTAATGGTTTTATTTGTTTGTAAAATTTAAAACAATTATAACCACAAAATATATCTCCAATTAAAAATGACATCATACCTATTAAAACAAGTATACATGTATAACTCCCTACAAATAGGTCCCATCTATCCACATTTAAAATAGAAAATAACATACTCGTAGTCATAGCAATATTAAACAAATTGCATGGTTCTAAAAAATCAAAATTAAAAATATATATCCCGATCAAGGTAATAACTGACATTAATATAAATAATAAATAAATTAAATTAGTATTTTCCATTTCTATAACTCATTTCTTTAATAAGCAAAATGACTATTCCAAACAAACAGCCCGCCAAAAAAACAATTATAGCATATTTTATTATAATACTACTTCTATTTATATTTATTTCAGTTGGATACACTTCAATTTCATCTATATTTTTTATTTTCAAATTTGGTTCCAACTTTTTCAATTCAACTATTAATACATAAAAATAATCATTCAAAAAATTTTTAGCTTCTTTTTTTATATATACAATTCCTTTAGGTTCGTTTTCGTTTAACCGAAAAACTAATTCGTAAGTTCCTAATCCAAAATCATTAATTGAAAAATGACTTTGTAGCCAATCATATTTTTGAGCTTCATTTAAATTTTTCCAATTTAAATTGAATTCATTATAATCGTATTTTCCATCAGTTGTTTTAATCATATTTTTTTGTATTTGATATAAATCACAGAATTTGTCAATATCAAATTTTTGATTATAAAGAGCAGTAAAATATTTATCACTACCCTCAACAGTAAATATTTTAGTTATTACAACATTACCACTTTGCACAGTCCAGTTATCTGAAATACTTTTTTCATAAGCCGATCCGGCTGAAAATAGTAAACCTAATAACACAACAACCCACCATTTTCTTTTTAAAACATTAATGAAACTTTTTAATTTCTCATTCTCTTGCATAACAATCCTCCTATATATTAAAAAATTTAGTTTCTTTTACTGCTTTTACAGATGCTAACGTAACAAAACTTTCTACAATAACAGTACATATACTTATACCGACATCCTGATAAAAATAAACTAATGGAAATATTAATATAAAATTTATTATAGCCGCACACACCAATATTCTAGAAAAAACATTTGCATATCCTATCGGAATTAAAATCTGTATCCCATATATATTACTTACCGTTATAATAACCGGCAAAAATGCCATAATCCTTAACAATAATACTGACTGCTGATACCCAACTCCTAAAATTATTTCTACTATTTTTTCAGCAAAAAGAAAAACTACTATTGATAATATAAAGCTTCCGCTACCTAAAATAATTATAGCTTTCTTAATAAAAATCTTGGATCTTTCTTTGGATTCTTGCAGCAATTTACTAATATGAGGATAAGTAGCCTGTAAGATTGGTTCAAGAATCCTTCTTATATTATCAATAATTTTCTGCGCTCCACTATAATATCCAACTACAGTAGAATTAGAAAATAACCCTAAAACAACAATACTACTTGATGTATACGAATTTATTGCCAACATTGAAATAAAGACACTTTTAGCTTCTTGTATTGCGGTTTTCACATCACAAATTTTAGGTAAAACAAAAACCTCATTAAATTTACTAAACAGTATAATCCACGAGCAAATACCAGCTATTAATGGCACCACAGCCTGAAAAAAAGCAGCTGCTAAATAATCGTCAGGCGCTTTTACAAAATAAAAAATACCAGCTAAACAACAAACACGTGCAACAATATTAACTATAGTTATATAACGCATCTGTTGAATTCCCTGAAAAAACCATATTGGAAATATGACACTACCTATCACATTCAAATAAAACACTAAATACAAAAATATATCTATAGTATAAAATCTATTGGTTAGTAAAATTAGTATAAAAAAAACTATAGTTGCAATACAGAGTAAAAATATTTTTGCGCCAAATATACCGGCGAAAATTTTTCCACGTTTATTAACATCATCATTTTGCGCAATTGCTTTAGGTGCATATAAATTAAATCCATAATCAGTAAACATCACAAAATAATTTATGATACTTTGTACAAACATAATCTTTCCAAAACCGTCTACATGTAATGTTCTTGTCAAATACGGAAACATTATAAACGCCAATAAATATTCCAATCCTTTTATTGTTGTCAACGATATTATATTTTCAAATAATTTGTTTCTTAATATTATCATTAATTTTTATTTTTCTTTAAACCTTTTATAACAATAGTACAATTTACAAATAAATTCATTATAGGCATTAGTGCTTATAATTTTTACTAAAAATCCAGCCGGCCAATAAGATTCCATTATATCTTTTACTAATTTATTAATGTGTGAAAGATAGTAAATTCTACTATTATTTATTTTTACTAATCCTTTAAAACTATCTCCATCAAATCTATATTTTCCTAATAAGTCAACATCTTTATAATTGGGTTTACAACCAAAATTCCAAAAATTTTGTATAGCTACATTAACATTAAAATTCAAATTTTTAAATACATCTTGATTTATATTCTTAATAAAATCCAAAGCTCCATTACGTAAATCGCTAATTAACTTAACATCATATTTAAATTTATCTCCATCATAATAATATTTTCCTAATAGAGGCTCTATTTTACCATTAACACTTTTATATCCTTTTACACTTCCATGCGGTGCACTAAAAAAACATTCTAACAGCATATAACAAAATTTCAATTTATAATTAGTATTTAAATTATGAGGACTCATATCAAGATATTTATTGACACCATCATTATCTTTCTGTGTCGTAAAATAAAAAACATTTATATCAACATTCAATTTTTCCTTATTTATAAAATCAGTAATTGCTTTTTCTATTGTTCCTCCTCCGTTTTCTACTATACCTACTCGGCCATAAAAATCTTCTTGTTTTAAATAGTTTTTAAATAAAATTGCTGTTTGTTTTGATTTCTCATATATTACAGGTTTTAACTTTTTAAAGCTATTACTGATAATTACAGCTTTATCTAAATTATTTAGCTCGTATAGATTTTGTGCATTTATACCATTATCTTCTTTAAGTATTTTTTTATAATCTTCCGTATCTAACCCTAATTTTTCAAACAAATGAACTGCATCAAATTTTTTAGGCCATGATTTGTAGTGCCTTATCATTTCTTCTAAAGTATCATCATATTGTAATAACGCTGTTACTATTGACCTTCTTGAAGCATAAAAGTAACTATTTTCAAAATCAGGCTTTAAAATATTAAATGCTTTTTGCATAATATAACCATCTCTTGAAAAAAAGAACACTTTTTTTATTCGATTTTCTTCTAATTTATTTATAAGCCAGCATGTATAGCCATATAATAATGGTCCAAAAACTTCATAACCAATTTGATAACTACGAGAACACTTATCATTTATTGTTAAATTAATAAATCTATTAAGGATCTCATAAATTAATTTTTCTTCTTGAGTAAGTCCATTGCAAGAAAAATAACTTGTTTTATTCAAATTATCAGAAACAAGATATGCCTGTAATCCTTGTCTTTTTGCCATATTATAATCGACATGTTTATTGTCACCTATATGCACAATCCCTGTTCTATCTAAATTATTATTTTCTATAACAAAATTAAATAATTCTCCATTATGCCACTTTGTTTTTCTATATTCACAAGAAACATATAATTGTTCATAGCCTATATATCCGCTTTTTTTTAACATTTCTGCTACTGTATTACGCTGTAAATACATGTCGGAAATTATAAAAACTCTTTTTTTATTTTCTATGCAATAATAAAAAACAGATTTTATTTCTTTATTTGGCAAACAAAAATCGATCTCAGTTTTTAACTCTAATTCTTTTAATCTATCACAAATATCTTTTTTATAATAAGTCAGTAATTCCATATATATCTCATCCAGATTTACCTCTGTATAAGTGTATTTTTTTCTCGCGTTCTTTTCTGCTTTTTTTCTTCTTTTAGCAAAATCTATTTTAACTCCATATAAATTTTGATATCGAAGTTCTACAATGTTAAAAATATTTTCCGGTTTTTCTACATATCTTTTTATTAGAGTATCAAAAACATCAAAAAAAATTATTTTATTTTTATCAATTAATTCCATCAAATTGTTTCTCATCTACTTCTCCAAATAAAATTTTTCAATCTTTTTTATTTCTGTTTTTATATCATAACCAGATTTTTTTATTTGATCTGTCATATCTTTTCTTATATAACTTGTATTTGATAAAATTTTCTTTGCCCAATATTTTGCATCCTCTTTTAATGAAACAAAATTAACCAAGTTGGTAATTTTTACTTCATTTGGTATTACATCAGATAAGTAACATTTTAATCCAGCGGCTTGTGCTTCAATCGCAACTATTCCTAACCCTTCAAAAAGTGAAGGAAATACAAAGCAATCCATTGCTTGCATTAAATCAGGTACATCGTTACGCATACCCAAAAATAATACTTTATTCTCTATATTTAATCTTTTTACTTGTTTTTTTGCTTCTAATAAAAATTTATTATCGTTTACACTATCACCAACTAACATCAAAACTGAATTTGACTCTATTTTTTGCAATTCATAAAATATATTTATTAAAAATTTATGGTTTTTTTGATAATTAAATGCTCCAATATGACCTATAACAAAATTATTCTCTAATCCCCACTTTTTCCTTAACATTTCTCGCATTTTAATATTATATTTAAACTTTTCAGCTTCTATTGCATTATTAATTACTAGAAAATGCTGATTATTACCAAACATCCACTGGCCAGCTTTCTTTGAACAAGCAAAATAATCTGTAACCGACCATTTCATTAACTTATGATTTAAAATAAGTAATAATTGACGCATTATACCTATATGATAAGCAAATCCAGCATTATGAGAATGAATAACTCTAATAGGAATATGGAAAATTTTTGCTAAAAATAAAGGAAAAATATACTCCAAACTATTTGTGTTTAATACAATTGCTTTATATTTATATTTATATTTTTTCAACAGCTTAAACCACTGTAAGTAATGTTTTAGTGGATTAATATGACGCGAACATATTATATAAACCTGACTATTAGCACTTTTCAATTCGTTCTCTGCCACTATTGGATATTCACCTGTAATATTTACAAAATCATAATGGATTTTAGTTGAATCTAAATGATACCATTGTTGCAATAAATAAGTTTCCATACCACCATGATTACGAGTCATTCCAACTTGTAATACATTAATCATAAATTGATTTGCTCCTTCATATTTTAAATATCAGAAATAGTTTAAAATAAATTATGATAAGTTTTGCACAAACTTATCAACTTGTTCGCAAAATATCTTCTGTTCCTCTAAAATAATCTCAAGTAATTCATTAGCATTATTTACAAATTCATCAGGATTAAAGCATTCTAAATACTGCTCTATTTTCTTTATATATTCATCTCGACTATAATCTTGACAACCAGGCAAAGAAATCCCTAATCCATATTTTTTTACTACTTCAGACAAATAGGTATTTTCAGTAGTAATAATTGGTTTTTTATAAAGTAATGCGTCATATAATCGATTAGGTATTGCAGTTGTTGTCTCTAACGAAAAATTCCCATACAAAGAATTAATAATATCAACATTTTGATATAATTGAGGTTTATCATTATTATTATATTTTCCGATAAAATTTACATTTTTTATTTTATTCTTTATGCATTCACTCTCCAAATTACATCCAGCAACATGTTCACCAATATAAACCAACTTGTAACCATTATTATTTCCAAGTGCATTAATTAAGTTAAGGTTTTCCTTCTTATATCTTACAGAACCTATAAATCCAATTCTCACAACATCGCTTGTATTTAAAGTAGGCCTTTCTATTTTAAAATCTGTTTTTCCAATATTATGATTTATAATTATTTTATTATTGGATTTTATAAATTTAAAAAAACCCCTAGATGATAAAGTAGTAAAAGCTGAATGCTCTATAAGCTTATTTTCTATTTTTTGATATATCTCATATTTTTCATATGTATAATCTCGAATATCCATAATATATTTTCCATCAAAGTTATTAAGAACAAAATTAGAAATCATTACAGCAGCCAAGGTATTAATCAAGATAAGATGCGTATATTGTCCAATTTTAATAGTTTGCAATAATTTTTTACGATAAAGTATCATGGGAAGAATTTTCTTTATTTTATTTCCACCAAATTCACATTTATGATGAAATACAAACATATTACCATCTTTTTCAAAATGTGATGTCTTAGTTCTATCCCAAAGAAATAAATCGAAGTCCACATTATTTTTTTTACAAGCGTCAATGTACCATTTTAAATAAGGTGCTCGATTAAATGAAACCGTATCCACTATTAAAATTTTCATTTATCTCTTAATTCCTTCCGTTTATTTCTTATGTCTGAAAAATTTTCTCTGTAAAAATTGTTCAATCTTTTTAATCCAGTTTTGTTTTTCCAAAAATACTACCGGCATTTCTTTTATTTTCAACTGCTGTTTTTCGAGCCATACATTTAAAAGACGTTCCGATATAAATCCATATACTCTTGCTTCGTATTGGTTATAACTGGATATATCTATCCTTTTTTCAAGTACAAAAAGTATGCTGAAAAGCCAGCTGCAATATTCATCAAAAAGCTGCTTTTTCATAACAAACATATTTAAGATATGCAGTCTTGTCCTGCCCATTACTTTTGTAAAGGCTTGGCTGTATTCCGGGTAAAATTCTGCTATTATTTTTTCAGTTTCATCTAAATCACGTTTGTTATGTGCATGTTCATACTGGCTGCGTACTATTTCGATGTAATAGTTACGCTTTACAGGCAGTATTACTTCATACTTTTGCAGCAGTTTTACATAGTCCTGCCGTTTTAAGATGGTAGCTTTTTTATTTTCCACATCATTGCCATGAATATTTTTACCTGCAAAATACCTGCGATAATGGCATAGACCTATATAATCACATTTTAAATTTTTCCATGCCCAGTAAAGGCCGGTAAGCTCACAGTAATTGGCGTTTTTAGCAGAGATGTTATCTCCTGTGTTATCGCCTAAGTATCCTAAATCTTCTTTGCCTTCCCTGCCTACATGTATTGGCAGATATACATCGTCATCAGGCATCCAGTATTTTTTATGTGCTGCTACAAGTATTTTTATATCCACGTCGTTATTTCAGTTCCTTTTCTGCAAGGTTTAATGCGCTTTCTATTACTTTGTCCATGTCATAATATTTATATTCACCCAACCTGCCGCCAAAGATTATGTTCTTCTCTTTATCTGCAAGTTCTTTATATTGTTCATATAATTTTTGATTTTTATCGTCATTAACAGGATAGTAAGCTTCTTCTCCCAATTTCCAGTTCTGAGGATATTCTTTGGTTATATACGTTACCGGCTGTTTGCCAAACTCAAAGTGCTTGTGTTCTATTACCCTTGTGTAAGGCGTTTCACTGTCGGTATAGTTCATTACGGCTACGCCCTGGTAGTTTTCACATTCTAATTTTTCAGTTTCAAATTTTAAACCACGGTATTCAAGATGGCCTAACTGATAGTTAAAATATTCATCTATGGCACCGGTATAAATTACTTTTTCTGCTATTTTCTGGTCTTTATCAAAGCAGATATTATAGTCGCAGTTTAGCTCTACATCTATGCCTTCCAACATTTTTTCGATTATTTTATTGTAGCCTCCAACAGGGATACCTTGATAACGATCGTTAAAGTAGTTATTATCGTAGGTATATCGTACAGGCAGGCGCTTAATTATAAAGGCAGGCAGTTCTGTACACTTTCTGCCCCATTGTTTTTCAGTATAGCCTTTAATAAGTTTGGTATATATATCTGTACCAACTAAGCTTATTGCCTGTTCTTCAAGGTTATGCGGTTCGCGTGTAATAACTTGTTTTTGCTTGCTTATTATTGTTTCTGCCTGTTGAGGCGTTCTAATTCCCCACATTTTGCTAAAAGTATTCATGTTAAAAGGCAGGTTATATATTTCGCCTTTGTAGTTGGCAACTGGGCTGTTAATGTAGTTGTTAAACTCTGCAAATCGGTTAATATATTCCCATACCTTTTTATTGCTGGTATGGAAAATATGCGCGCCGTATTTATGGATGTTGATTCCGTCTTTTTGCTCGCAGTAGATATTGCCGCCGATATGGCTGCGTCTTTCTACTACAAGGCATTTTTTGCCCGCTTTTTTAGCTTCATGTGCAAAAACACTGCCGAATAATCCGCTTCCCGCTATTAAGTAATCGTATTTCATCAGTTATTTTCTTTCCCTTCGTATAGTAATTTTTAATACGCACCTTTTCTGAGTAATACTACTTTAAATGTTTTAAACAGCAGCGTTATATCTAGCCATACGCTCCAGTTTCTTGTGTACCAGCTATCTAAAAGCACACGTTCTGCGTAGTCGATATCACTTCTGCCGCTGACCTGCCACATGCCGGTTATGCCTGGCTTTACCATTAAGTAGTCATTAATGTACTCTCCGTACCTTATCATCTCGTCTTTGATGATTGGCCTTGGCCCTACAAGGCTCATTTCCCCTTTCAGTACGTTAAATATCTGCGGCAGTTCATCAAGGCTTGTCTTTCTAAGAAATGCCCCGCTTTTAGTTATTCGCGGATCGTTCTTTAACTTAAAATCTTTTTCCCATTCTGCTTTTGCTTCCGGGTCTGTTTTTAGTAATTGTTCTAATTTTTCTTTGGCATCTACACACATGCTTCTGAATTTGTAGCAGTTAAATTCTTTGCCGTTTTTGCCTATACGCCTATGCTTAAAGATTACAGGCCCCGGTGAGTCTTTATATATCCATAAGGCTATTACTATGAGTATTGGGCTTATAGCGATTGTGCCTGTTATGGTCAGCACGTAGTCAAAGATTGTTTTTATCAATCTGTTTATTGGCCTTGCAAGGTTGTTTTTAAGCCTTAACAGCATCAACTTTTCGTTGAACAGGCTTTCTGCTTCTATGCCGCCCATTGGTACACCTACAAGGTTTGGTATTACGCCCATGCTTTTAACTAAGGGCTGTACTTTGTAGATTAGTTTTGTCAGTTTGCCTTGTTCTAAGCCCGGTGCTGCTATAAAGACATGGTTGATTTTATACTTTGCTATTACTTGTTCTGCATCACTGAATTTGCCAAGTACAGGGTAGTTTTCTAATATGCCTTTTTCTACTTTGTTGTCCTCAAGTAAGCCTATTATTTTATAGCCCATACCGGCATCGTTTTTGATGCCTTGTACTAAGAGTTCTGCTGTTTTGCCTGCGCCGATGATGAGTACAGGTATTTGCAGAAGCTGGTATTTTTCAAGTATCTTTTTTACTATGTAACGGAAAATTACAAGCAATATAAAGCTCAATATCCAGAATACTGCTATAAACATTCTGGAGGTTGAACCTGCTATACGCGCTATATAGAGTAATATGATAATGCTTGTAACAGCGTAGCAGCTGGTGATAAAGAGTTTTTGGATTATCTGCCAGAACTGTGCACGGCGGTTGTAGAGCTGTTCAATGTTTAAAAAGATGAGGTAAAGTAAGGGGAATACTACCCAAAAGTTAAGCCAGGAGATATGCAGGCTGTTATTCCCGGTATAGAAGTTACGGAAGTTAAATGCAAGTTCTTCTGCACATACTATGGCAATGTAATCAACACATATTAATACAAACGGTAGAATGATATTGGTATACTTATTTATTTTTTGCAGATGTTCTGCCACGGTTATCCCTCTTATGCTTTATTAATTGTAATAAAATTTATAATTTTATTTTACATTATTTTATAATGTTATTTTACCATACCTTTACCCCCCCCGCAAGACATTTTCGTTGGAGTAAGTCTAACTTTTACTGGTCTTGGTGAAACTTTATCCCTGCCGGTATGTTAGCGCGGCAACGTAGTTTTACGGTAAACCGCACTGCCGGTGATGCGGGATATCAATGACTCATCTAAAAAAATAATGTCACAACAAATTTGATGCTGACATTAGAAGTTTATCTTTTTTATTATATTAAGGTTCACAAATTTCACTCCCTATTCAGTCATGAAATTTGCGTAGCTTTGCTGTCACGGTTATCAACTTTGTTTCCAGCTCATTGCTAACCGGCGACTCAGCTAAAAACAAAACCACCCTGCTTACTCCAAACGGAATAAACAGGGTGGTTTACTTTACCTATTACAACTTATTAAGTTTTTCTGCTGTTACGCAGTAAAATCAGTTATTAGTGGGCACGTTATTGTATTTTACTTTTACGTCACGGTATCTGCTCATGCCGGTACCTGCCGGGATGAGTTTACCGATAATAACGTTTTCTTTAAGGCCGAGCAGCGGGTCAACCTTGCCTTTAATGGCTGCGTCCGTAAGTACACGGGTAGTTTCCTGGAAGGAAGCCGCAGACAGGAAGGAATCGGTTGCCAGGGATGCTTTGGTAATACCCAGAAGAATCGGATGGCCTTCTGCCGGCTGTAAGCCACGGTCAAGCATCTCGCTGTTCTGTTCTTCAAATTCACCGATATCAACGTATTCGCCCGGCAGCATCGTAGTATCGCCTGCTTCGTCGATACGTACTTTACGCATCATCTGGCGTACCATAACTTCAATGTGCTTGTCGTTAATTTCTACGCCCTGAGATTTGTAAACGCCGAGTACCTGCTGTACCAGATAACGCTGAGTTGCGCGCACGCCGCTGATGCGGATAATATCATGCGGATTGAGGGAACCTTCGGTAAGACGGTCGCCTTTTTCGATTTCCTGGCCTTCGGTAACAGCAAGTTTTGCGCCGTACGGAATAGCATAAACTTCTTCCATACCGTCTTTATCGGTAATGGTAATTTTACGCTGGCCGCCTTCTTCGGCAATATGCACAATGCCGGTAGTTTCTGCCAAAATACCCGGGTGTTTCGGTTTGCGTGCTTCAAACAGTTCTTCAACACGCGGCAAGCCCTGGGTAATATCATCGCCGCCTGCTACGCCGCCGGTATGGAACGTACGCATGGTAAGCTGGGTACCAGGTTCGCCGATTGCCTGAGCTGCAATGGTGCCAACTGCTTCGCCAACGTCAACATTTCTGTCGGTTGCAAGGTTGCGGCCATAGCATTTGCGGCAAACGCCAACTTTAGATTTGCAGTTGAGCACACTGCGGATTTTAACGGTTTCGCGCAGGGCTGCAATTCTGTCTGCCATATCTTCGGTAACATAATCGTTGATATGATAGAGCACTTCGCCGTTTTCATCCAGAATATCTTCGGCAAGGTTACGGCCGACAATACGGTCACGCAGAGATTCGATCACCGTCTGTTTGTTCTTGCCTTCGGTAATAGCGCCGATTTCGATACCTTCGATAGCATTGTTGCGCACTTTCATTTCGCGGACAGTGCCGTCTGCCAAAATTGCGTCAATCATTGCTTCGGTGTAAGTATCTTTTGCATGTGCCAACACTTCACCTTCTGCGTTAACAACGTCTTCGGCAATTTCTTTGCCATCAAAGTGATGCATCAGGTGTTCTTTCATTACCTTGTTGGCATCTTCGCTGCTGATGTTAATCTGAACGGTTTCAGTAGCTTCGCCGTCCATATCATCGGTTGCATAGAGGTTAACTTCAAGCACATGGCCTGCAATAAGTTTATTGTAAATATCTTCCGTAATAACGGTATCTGCTTCGGCAATCAGTTCACCGGTTACAGGGCTTTCAACGCCGGAAGCAAGGTTGCGCCCGATAACGGTTTCACGCAGTTTGTTCTGGCTTGCGCCAAGGATTTGTTTGCACAGGCGGCTGCGTTCTTTAACAAGGTTAAAGGTTACAACGTCGCAGTCATCCTCGCGTACAATAACATCCTGCGCAACGTCTACAAGGCGGCGGGTCAGGTAACCGGAGTCAGCCGTACGCAGTGCGGTATCAGCCAGGCCTTTGCGGGCACCGTGGGTAGAAATAAAGTATTCCAATACGGTTAAGCCTTCGCGGAAGTTTGCCTTGATAGGACGGTCGATAATACGGCCGGACGGGTCAGCCATAAGGCCGCGCATACCTGCCAGCTGCCGGATCTGCTGGGTGTTGCCGCGGGCGCCGGAGTCAGCCATCATGTTCAGGGAATTGAATTTATCCATGGTAGCGCTCATCAGTTTTGCGGTAACGTCATCAGTTGCCTGGCTCCAGATTTCAATAACCTTGCGGTAACGTTCGTCCTCGCTCATCAAGCCGCGGCGGAACATACGCTCGGTTTTATCAATCTGTTTTTCGGCGTCAGCCAAAATCTGCTGTTTTTCTTTCGGGATTTTAATATCGGATACGGCAATGGAAATACCTGCCTTGCAAGCGTTGTCATAACCGTTCTTTTTAACAATATCAAGAATTTCGGCGGTACGCAGGTTGCCGAACAGCTTGTGCGCTTTGGCAACAAGGTTGCCCAGTTCTTTTTTGTTAATAAGTTTGCTTAAATGCCAAACCTTAACTTCTTCACCGGCAGCGTTCTTTTCAGTTTCCTGATGGAAGTACTGCAGTTCTTTCGGCAGGTCTTCGTTAAACATGATATTGCCCGGCGTAGTGGTAACAAGGCTTACGCCCTCGTTCTTTTCTTCGCCGTAAATATCTTTGTTAGGTACATAAACTTGAATGCGTGCCTGCAAATCAACAACCTTATGGAAGTATGCCAGCATAGCTTCGTTAATGCTGCTGAAGCGCATGCCTTCGCCTTTGGCTCCTTCTTTCACCATGGTGATGTAGTAGGAGCCCAAAACCATATCCTGGGTAGGTACGGCAACAGGTTTGCCGTCTTTCGGTGCCAGAATATTGTTAACGGAAAGCATCAGAATTCTTGCTTCTGCCTGTGCTTCCGCGGAAAGCGGCAGATGCACTGCCATTTGGTCGCCGTCGAAGTCGGCGTTGAATGCTGTACATACCAAAGGATGCAGCTTGATTGCACGGCCTTCGGTAAGGATAGGCTCGAATGCCTGAATACCGAGTCTGTGCAGCGTCGGTGCACGGTTAAGGAATACAGGATGTTCTTTAATTACTTCTTCCAAAACGTCCCAAACAACATTATTGGCGCGTTCTACCATGCGTTTGGCGTTTTTGATATTGGTAGCCTGTCCACTCTGAACAAGGCGTTTCATTACAAAAGGTTTAAACAGCTCCAGTGCCATTTCCTTCGGCAGGCCGCACTGGTGCATTTTAAGTTCCGGTCCTACAACGATAACGGAACGGCCGGAGTAGTCAACGCGTTTACCCAAAAGGTTCTGACGGAAACGGCCCTGTTTGCCTTTCAGCATATCGGAAAGGGATTTCAGCGGGCGGTTGCCCGGGCCTGTTACCGGACGGCCGCGGCGGCCGTTGTCGATAAGGGCGTCAACTGCTTCCTGCAGCATGCGTTTTTCGTTGCGTACGATAATATCCGGCGCATTAAGTTCAAGCAAGCGTTTTAAGCGGTTGTTGCGGTTAATAACGCGGCGGTACAAATCGTTAAGGTCGCTCGTTGCAAAGCGTCCGCCGTCCAGCTGAACCATCGGGCGCAGTTCAGGCGGAATTACCGGTACAACGTCCAAAATCATCCATTCCGGGCGGTTGCCGGATTTCAAGAAGGCTTCGCAAACTTCCAGACGGCGTACAGCGCGGATTTTGCGCTGGCCGCTTACTTCTTTCAGTTCTGCGCGCAATTCTGCGGTAAGTTTGGGCAGGTCAATTTCCTGTAATAAGGTTTTAATTGCCTGAGCGCCCATGCCTACTTTAAATGCGCTGCCGTATTTATCACGGTTTTCAATATATTCGCTTTCGGTCAGCAGCTGTTTTTTAGTCAGCGGAGTGCTGCCCGGGTCTAATACAATGTAGTTGGCAAAGTACAGTACTTTTTCCAGAGAACGCGGGGAAATATCAAGAATTAACCCCATGCGGCTCGGAATACCTTTGAAATACCAGATATGGGATACAGGTGCAGCCAGTTCAATATGGCCCATACGCTCACGGCGTACTTTGGCACGGGTTACTTCAACGCCGCACTTGTCGCAGATAATGCCTTTATAGCGGATTCTTTTATATTTGCCGCAATGGCATTCCCAGTCTTTGGTAGGCCCGAAAATTCTTTCGCAGAACAAACCGTCACGTTCCGGTTTTAAGGTTCTGTAATTGATGGTTTCCGGTTTTTTTACTTCGCCATAGGACCAAGCCCTGATTTGCTCCGGTGAAGCCAGGCCGATACGCATAGATTCAAAATTATTTACGTCTAACAAGAACCGATCGCTCCCTTCTATTCCATATCTTCACTGGCGGCATCATCCGCATCTTTTGCTTCCATATTCATGTTGCCAATATCGGCAATCAAATCAAAATCGGGGTCTTCCGCTGCGCTATCATCACTGTCAGTGGTGTAGTCATCCTGTACAATCTCCGTGTTAGGAGCTTCGGGAATTGCACCGTCGATGTCAAGATCCAACTTGCGCGCTGTTTCGTTAATATCGTCGTCGGTATCACGCAGGGAAATTTCTTCTTCGTCCTCGTTGAGCACTTTAATGTCAAGACCGATGGACTGAAGTTCTTTAATAAGTACCTTAAAGGATTCCGGAACACCAGGTTCAGGAACGTTTTCGCCTTTAACAATGGCTTCGTAGGTTTTAACACGGCCGACAACATCGTCGGATTTTACGGTTAAAATTTCCTGCAAAGTATAAGCTGCGCCGTATGCTTCCAGCGCCCAAACTTCCATTTCGCCGAAACGCTGGCCGCCGAACTGCGCCTTGCCGCCGAGAGGCTGCTGGGTAACAAGGGAGTACGGGCCGGTGCTGCGGGCATGGATTTTATCATCAACAAGGTGATGCAGTTTGAGCATGTAAGTTAAGCCGACGGTAACTTTGTTATCGAACGGCTCGCCGGTACGGCCGTCATACAGCGTGGTTTTGGCGCTGCGGTCGATACCTGCAATGTCAAGCGCATCATTAATATCTTTTTCGTGAGCGCCGTCAAATACCGGTACGGAAATTTGTACGGCTTTAATGCTCTTATCACCGAATTTGCCGATTTCAACGGTTTCGGGGATGCCATATTTTTCAACGTCATAGCCAACACCGGTCAGGCGTTCTACAAGGCCTTCGGCATTGTTTTCAATCTGCATGCCGAGTGCACGTGCTGCCCAGCCCAGATGGTTTTCCAGAATTTGTCCGATGTTCATACGGGAAGGTACGCCCAACGGATTCAACACAATCTGTACCGGTTTGCCGCTCGGCAGGAACGGCATGTCTTCGCGCGGCAGAATACGGGAAATAACGCCCTTGTTGCCGTGGCGGCCTGCCATTTTATCGCCGACGGAAATTTTACGTTTCTGCGCGATATGTACGCGAACCTGTTCGTTAACTCCCGGAGGAAGTTCGTCGCCGTTTTCGCGAGTAAATACTTTTACGCTGACGATTTTACCTGCTTCGCCGTGCGGAACACGCAGCGAGCTGTCGCGCACTTCGCGTGCTTTTTCGCCAAAGATGGCGCGCAGCAGGCGTTCTTCTGCGGTAAGTTCGGTTTCGCCTTTCGGAGTTACTTTGCCGACGAGGATATCGCCCGGGCGTACTTCCGCACCAATGCGGATAATGCCGCGTTCGTCAAGGTCTTTCAATGCTTCTTCCGATACGTTCGGAATATCGCGTGTAATTTCTTCTTCGCCAAGTTTGGTATCGCGGGCATCGCAGTCGTATTCTTCAATATGAATGGAAGTAAATACGTCGGCCTTAACCAAATCTTCACTCAGAAGAATAGCATCTTCGTAGTTGTAGCCTTCCCAAGGCATGTAGGCAACAATTACGTTGTAGCCAAGTGCAAGTTCGCCATGGTCTGTTGCAGGGCCATCTGCCAGTACCTGGCCTTTAACAACCTTGTCGCCTTTGTAAACAATCGGGCGCTGGTTAACGCAGGTGCCCTGGTTGGAACGTTTAAATTTCAATACGCTGTATTTATCTACGCCGCCGTCATCTTTGCGGATAACGATTTCATCGCCGGTAACGCGTTCTACAACACCGGCATTTTTAGCCAGAATGCACACGCCGGAGTCAACGGCAACTTTATATTCCATACCGGTACCGATGATCGGAGCCTGCGTGCACAGAAGCGGCACTGCCTGACGCTGCATGTTGGCACCCATAAGAGCACGGTTCGCGTCATCGTTTTCGAGGAACGGAATAAGTGCGGTAGCGATAGATACAACCTGTTTCGGCGAAACGTCCATGAAGTCTACCTGGTCAGGAGGCAGGGAAAGTACTTCGTTCTGGTAACGTGCGGTTACACGTTCGCCTTCAAAGTAGCCTTCGTCATCCAAAGGTTCGTTCGCCTGAGCGATAATGTAATTATCTTCTTCATCAGCGGTAAGATAAATAATTTCATCGGTTACGCGCTTGTTTTCTTTATCAACACGGCGGTACGGGGTTTCCATAAAGCCGTATTTGTTAATAACAGCAAAGGTAGAAAGAGAACCGATAAGGCCGATGTTCGGACCTTCAGGGGTTTCAATCGGGCACATACGGCCATAGTGGGAATGGTGTACGTCGCGGACTTCATAGCCTGCACGTTCACGGCTCAAGCCACCGGGGCCCAGTGCGGAAAGACGGCGTTTATGGGTCAGCTCGGCCAGCGGGTTGTTCTGGTCCATAAACTGGGAAAGCTGGCTGCTGCCAAAAAATTCTTTAATTGCAGCAACAACAGGGCGGATATTAATAAGTGCCTGCGGTGTGATAACATCAACATCCTGAATGGTCATACGTTCTTTTACAACGCGTTCCATACGGGCAAGGCCGATGCGGAACTGGTTCTGCAAAAGTTCGCCGACACGGCGTACACGGCGGTTGCCCAAATGGTCGATATCATCGCCGGTGCCAAGGCCGTCCATCAGGTTCAGCAGATAACCGAAGGAAGCCATTACATCTTCAACGGTAATGGTGCGGTGATCTTCTGGAATATCGGAAGTGCAGATAATTTTCATCGGCTGTTCTTTCAGGCGGATGAAAACTTCTTTCAGGCCGGGACCTGCAAAAATACCGCTTTCTTCGATTTTATCAATAACATCAAGGTCAATCTTGGTGCCTGCTTCAGCAATAATTTCACCGGTAGATACATCAACCAGCGGCTGATCCAGCACTTTATCCAGCAGGCGGCGGCGCCAGCCGAGTTTTTTGTTCAGCTTATAGCGGCCTACGCTGGCAAGGTCATACCGTTTGTTGTCAAAGAAAGTTGCTTCAATAAGTGCAGAGGCGTTTTCCAGAGTAGGAGGTTCGCCCGGGCGCAGCTTTTTATAAATTTCAATTAAAGCTTCTTCGCGGGTAGTTGTTGTATCCCTTTCAAGCGTTGCAGCAACGGAAGGATGATTATTAAAGAGCGCTAAAATATCTTCATTCTGGATTAAACCCATGGCGCGCAGCAAAACAGTTGCCGGCAGCTTTCTGGTACGGTCAACACGTGCGTAAATAACGTCATTTAAGTCGGTTTCATATTCAATCCATGCACCACGGTTAGGAATGACTGTTGTACCATACATTTTTTTGCCGCTGGGGTCCATCGTAACGGCGTAATAAACGCCCGGGGAACGTACCAGCTGGCTGACGATTACACGTTCGGCACCGTTGATTACAAAAGTACCGGTTTCCGTCATCAGCGGAAAATCGCCCATGAATACTTTAGATTCTTTAATCTCGCCGGTATCTTTATACAGAAGGCGCACGTTTACATTTAACGGCGCAGAATAGGAAGCATCGCGTTCCTTGCATTCTTCTACTGTATATTTAGGCTCACCGAGAGTAAAGCCTTCAAAGGAAAGTTCTAAATTACCTGTAAAATCTTTAATAGGAGAAATGTCATGGAAAATTTCGCAAAGACCTTCTCGCATGAACCACTCATACGATTTTCTTTGGATGTCAATCAAATGAGGCATTGGCAATACTTCATTGATTCTGGCATAACTGTACCGAGTCCTATTACCTACGGGAACCGGTTTAAACATGTAATCCCTCACCCCTTAATGTATATGTTGTCAGGCAGACTTAAACAAGCGCGTTTTTACCATGACAAAAAAAGCAAGGCTCCAAACAATATTCAGGACCTTGCATGTTGTCTTCGATGAACGCACCTCATCTAAATCCATATAAGCACGGTACGGTGCTCAACCACTGAACCCCCGGCACCGGTTGTCAATACCTGCAATCTACTAATGTTGTAGTATGATATGTTATCATATATTTTGCAATTTGTCAATCATGCGGGCATAAAAAAATCCGCTGCAATGCAGCGGATTTTTTATTTCCGTTAAGCAAAATTATTTAATTTCTACGGAAGCGCCAGCTTCTTCGAGTTTAGCTTTGAGAGCTTCAGCGTCAGCTTTGGAGATTTTTTCTTTAACAGCTTTCGGAGCTTCGTCAACGATAGCTTTAGCTTCTTTCAGGCCCAGGCCGGTTACTTCGCGAACAACTTTGATTACGTTGATTTTGCCAGCGCCAGCAGCGGTCAGGATTACGTCGAATTCAGTTTTTTCTTCAGCAGCAGCAGCGCCACCAGCAGCCGGAGCAGCAGCTACAGCAACAGGAGCAGCAGCGGATACGCCGAATTTTTCTTCCAGAGCTTTAACGAGTTCGGAAAGTTCGAGGACGGTCATAGATTCAATAGCTTCAATGATTTGTTCTTTATTCATTATAGTTACCTCCATAAATTAGATGTTTTAATTTTATTGTAAAAATTTTATGCGATAAGCCTCAGCTTATGCGGATTCTTTTTGTTCGCGGATAGCGTCAAGCGCATATACCACTTTGCGGATAGTACCTTGAAGTACATTGACGAAACCGGAAATCGGAGCATTCATGCTGCCAAGCATTTTGGCAACGAGTACTTCTTTCGGCGGCAGTTCTGCCAGAGCTTTGATAGCTGCATCGTCAATAACTTTACCGTCAAGAACACCTGCTTTAACAACAAGTGCTTTGTTTTCTTTAGCAAAATCGCAAATGATTTTTGCTGCGGCAACAGGGTCTTCCGGAGCAACCGCAATAGCGGTGTTCTTTTCAAGAACCGGCTCCAGGCCTTCAATGCCTGCTTCTTGTGCTGCAATACGGAGCATAGTGTTTTTAACTACAATGTAGGTAACACCGGCTTCGCGCATTTTACGGCGCAATGCAGTATCCTGTGCAACAGTCAAACCGCAGAAGTCTACCAGAACAGTGCATTTAGAGCTGGTAAGAAGTTCTTTAATCTCTGCAACTTTAGCTGCTTTTTCAGGTCTAATTGCCATACATCTGCACCCCCTTCTTTATTTTGATATTTTTTATTAAATCAAAAAGACCTCTCGGCCGCAGCCGGAGGTCGCGAAGGTCTATCTTCAACGTCTCCAACCTCGGCTGGCGCTATGCTTACGCGGCTGTGCCGCACCTGCTGTCTATGGCCCGATTATCTTCTGATTTATAAAATTATTTGTCGCTGTTAGCCTTCAGAACGTCAACTTTAACGCCAGGGCCCATGGTAGTAGAAAGAGTGATGGTTTTCATGTACTGGCCTTTTGCTCCGGAAGGTTTAACTTTTACCAGAGTATCGGCAAGTGCAATGTAGTTAGCCAAAAGCTGTTCGTCGGTAAAGGAAACTTTGCCGATAGGAGCCTGTACATTACCTGCTTTATCGGTGCGGTATTCAATTTTACCGGCTTTAATTTCGTTTACTGCACGGGTTACGTCCATAGTTACGGTACCAACCTTCGGGTTAGGCATTAAACCTTTAGGACCGAGGATTTTACCAAGACGGCCAACCATGCCCATCATGTCAGGGGTTGCTACGCAGACATCAAAATCTGTCCAGCCGCCCTGAATTTTAGCGACATATTCTTCACCGCCAACATAATCTGCGCCTGCTGCTTCAGCTTCTGCAACTTTGGGACCTTTAGCAAAAACAAGAACAGTTTTGCTTTTGCCGGTGCCGTGCGGAAGAACCATAGCGCCGCGAACCTGCTGGTCAGCGTATTTAGGATTAACACCGAGTTTGAAAGAAACTTCAACGGTGCTGTCAAATTTGGTAACGTTAGTTTTCTTTACTAATTCTATTGCTTCTTTCGGAGAATAGAATTTGTCAGCTTCGATAAGTTTCAAAGCTTCCTGGTACTTTTTGCTTCTTTTTGCCATTAACTTTTCCTCCTATGTGGTAATAACGGTTTTTGGCCTCCCACTTAATTAAGTTAACTGATATTATCAGTCAACTACGGTAATACCCATGCTGCGGGCAGTACCTTCAACCATTCTCATTGCAGCTTCAATATCTGCTGCGTTGAGGTCAGCCATTTTGGTTTCGGCGATTTCGCGGATTTTGTCGCGGCCGAGGGTGGCTACTTTTTTCTTGTTAGGTTCGCCAGATGCTTTTTCCAGACCGGCTGCTTTTTTCAAGAGAACCGGAGCCGGAGGAGTTTTGGTAATGAAAGTAAAGGAACGGTCTTCAAATACGGTGATTTCTACCGGGATAATAAGACCAGCCTGCTGTGCAGTACGTTCATTGAACTCCTTAACGAAAGCCATGATGTTTACACCGGCCTGGCCGAGTGCAGGGCCTACAGGAGGAGCCGGAGTAGCTTTACCAGCCGGTACCTGTAATTTTACCATCTTAACGACTTTTTTCGGCATTTATTACACCTCCTTATTCAGCTTCTTCAACTTGAGTAAAATCAACTTCAACAGGTGTTTCGCGCCCAAACATGTCCACAAGAACCTTCAGCTTGCCGCGTTCTTCATTAATTTCGGAAACGCTGCCAAGGCATCCGGCAAACGGGCCGCTTTTAAGGCGTACAATCTGCTGTAATTGTAAATCAATTTTAGGACGGCTTTCTTCCACGCCCATAGAACGCATAATTTGTTTTACTTCCTCATCTGTAAGAGGAATGGGCTTAGTGCCGGAGCCAACAAAACCGGTTACGCCTGGAGTGTTGCGGACGGCATACCAGCTGCGGTCATTAACAATCATTTCTACCAGTACATAGCCCGGAAAAACTTTGCGCTGCACGCTGCGTTTTTTGCCATCTTTGACTTCTATTTCATTTTCCATAGGTATTACAATATTGAAAACTTCGTTTTCCATACCCAGGGAATGAACTTTGCGTTCCAGATTAGCTTTTACTTTATTTTCGTAACCGGAATAAGTATGTATGACATACCAACGTTTTTCTGATTCCATAGCGGTACCGGGAATATTAATTCCCTTCCTCCTTACTCAAACTTATTGTAAAATCAACTGGAAAAGCCCAGCAAAAATACTGTCAATTACCCAAATCAGAATTGCTGAAAGGACAACGGCAATAAATACAACGATTGTATGGGCAATAAGTTCTCGTCTGGTAGGCCAGGTCACTTTTTTTAGTTCAGATTTTGCTTCCCGCAGAAAGCGCATAATGCCGTTGGTGTCTTTCACACCCGGTAATTCTGGAACGGCCATCTTTTCACATCCTTGCTAAAATACCTAGATAAACTCAAACACAAAGATTATTTGGTTTCTTTATGTAAAGTGTGTTTTTTGCAAAATTTGCAGTACTTGTTGATCTCAATACGGTCCGGATCATTCTTTTTGTTTTTGTTAGTCTGGTAGTTGCGCTGTTTGCATTCAGTGCATGCCAAAGTAATCAAAGTACGCATTCGTTACACCTCTCTTGCTGTCAAAATTGCTGGTCTGAAAATTTCACTAATATAGAGTACCACAGTTAACGGGTTATGTCAACAATGTTTAAAAAAATAATCTAAGACCGGGCTGAAAAGTCCGGCCTTAGATATATGTACCGCTAACAGCGTTTAATTATTTTTCTTCAATTGCAGTAACAACACCAGCGCCAACGGTACGGCCGCCTTCGCGGAT
>ULWT01070178.1_pt1 | contig 28484 bp, 31 predicted proteins | sample 1960611 | NCBI WGS metagenome assembly ULWT01 (sample SAMEA4835819, study PRJEB28245) | human gut metagenome | biome: gut microbiome; material: fecal sample | place: Denmark | collected 2008
TTGCAATTACTACTCTTTTGGAGTTTTGCTCATGGCTGTTTGAATTTGGAAAAAGGAGTGGATGAAACATGATGATACAAGCGGTGCTCGGCAATCCGCATCACCCGGAATACGGCGTGGCAACTATCCCGTTCCCTATCCCCCACGACCAGTACGCACACTGCATGGAGCTGCTGGAGGCTCTGGAAATTGGCGACGCGGTCAAAGCTGACTGCCAGGTCCAGGAGATCAACAGCTTTTACTCTGTGCTCAAGCGCACGGAGATGCTCACGGTCAATGAGGAACTGGATGCATTGGATGGTGGGGCAACAGCAAGGCAGCTCATCGAGAGCGGCAGTGGCACGATCACCCCCTACGGCGTGGTTTACGACAACGGCATGAAACTGGAGCAGGTCTACGATGGACGGTTTTTCCCCTGCTATTACTATGAACCGAATGCCATCACCGTTGCGGTGACCTCCAAAGCCGAGCCGGAGGACACCGAACACATCACATGGCTGTTTCTCCCCATGGTGCAGGAGGAGATCGACCGTGCCCTCCTTCGCGGGGGAATCGCGGATCCTGCGGATGTCCGGCTTCGCTTGGAGGATACTCAACTGCCGGATGAAGTGGATGTGCTGCTGGATATGGAACAGGAAAGCCTTGCGGACCTCAATGCACTGGCACAGGCAGCGGATGAAGGACTTGGTAAAGAAGGCCGGGCTGGCATCACAGTTTCATATCGAATCGGCGGCCACCAGCCGGGAGGAGATCGGCAACCCGGTCTATCCTCCGGCACGGCGCAAGTTGGCCGAGCACGGGATCTCCTGCGAAGGCCACGCCGCACGGCAACTGACAAATCGGGATTACGACGAATACGATCTCCTGATCGGCATGGACCAGGCCAACCTCTGGGATATGTACCGCATCTGCGGCGGCGACTATGCCGAAAAGATGTCCCTCCTGATGGACCACACCGCTCGTCCCGGCAATGTGGCAGATCCGTGGTACACTGAAGACTTCGAGGCAACTTGGCAGGATGTGCTGGAGGGCTGCCAGGGACTTCTGAAAGAATTTATGACAGAATGAGGTGATTCGAATGGCACACAACGATAAGATTCAACTGTTCGAAGACAAGCGCATTCGCACCGCATGGGATGAAAAAAAGGAAGAATGGTACTTTTCTATCGTTGATGTGGTAGCTGTGTTGACTGATCAGCCGGATCAGCGCGGTGCAAGTAACTATTGGGCAAAACTGAAGCAGCGTCTTAAAGAAGAAGGGGCAGATCAGTTGCTGACAAATTGTCAGCAACTGAAAATGAGATCTCCCAAAGATGGGAAGCGCTATAATACTGATGTAGCCGACACCGAGCAGCTTCTCCGAATCATCCAGTCCATTCCCTCCCCGAAAGCGGAGCCGTTCAAGCTGTGGCTGGCGCAGGTCGGTCGAGAGCGCATCGAGGAGGCCATCGACCCGGAACTGACCATTGACCGGGCTTTGGAAACCTATCTCAAGAAGGGGTACAGCCGTGAGTGGATCAACCAGCGGCTGCAGGCCATCCAGGTCCGTAAAGAACTGACCGATGAATGGGATGCCCGCGGTGTGCAGAAGGGCGTAGAGTATGCCATCCTCACGGATGAGATATCCCGCGCATGGTCTGGCATGTCCACCCGGCAGTACAAAAATCTGAAGGGTTTGAAAAAGGAAAATCTTCGTGATAACATGACCACGCTGGAACTGGTACTGAACATGCTGGCGGAGGCCACTACTACGGAGATATCCAAGCAGAAAGCACCGAGTACATTTTCGGAGAATATGGCAGTCGCTCGTGAAGGCGGTGAGGCCGCTGGAATTGCCCGGAAAGCAGTGGAGGAGCGCACGGGTGTTCCTGTCATCACACCCAAGAACGCCGCACAGCTCAATCAAGTCGTAACGGACCTGCTGGAGGGCGCAGTCTCCGACACAAAGGAAAAACCGAAAGACAAGTGAGCATTGCACGTCAAGGTTTTCTTGCCGTCATACGACGATTTTTTGAAAGTAAATTTCGAAAAAAATCTATAGTGTTGAGGTATGACAAGTGTAAGGATTCTGAGCAGAAATGCTTGGAATCCTTTCTTTTTTTGCGCAAAAAGCTGCAAAATACACAAGGAAGTGATCCTGAGTTTCCTTGAAACTACATTCTTAAATGAGGGTTTCGTGATACTGGATAAGCAGAAGAAAAGGGCCTGGATGCACACCGGAAACAACCGTGCCGTCATTACCCTTAAAACTACTTTTGCGGAAACCAATTATTTTCATCGCTGTACAAGCCTTTCGTTGTATAAAATTTGCAGGGCACAGAGCGCCGTGCGGACTTCCGTACCCTGCAATTACATATTAAAACTTGCCGCGCGGGGAGGCAGACAATTTCCGCTTGTGTTTTGCCAAAAAGAAGTGTATAATGCAAATAAAGACCACTATAAGAAAGGAGATATTTTATGGATCGCAATGTATTTGAAAAGCTGAATTATGGCCTGTATATCGCGGCAGTCGCGGAAGAGGGCCGCAACTATGGATGCCTCATCAGCTCCTTCTCCCAGATCACCAGCGGGAATCCCTGCAAGTGCGCGGTGATCCTCAACCGGGACAACCGCACCTGCGACGCGCTGCTGAAAACGGGCACGCTGGCCGTTTCCATGGTGGGCCAGGATGCCGACAAGGAGCTGCTGAAGACCTTCGGCTATAAATCCGGCCGCATCGTGGACAAATTCGCCGGGCTGAACTTCCGTCAGGATGCCGCCGGGAACCCCTACCTGACCGATAATATGGCCGCCTGGGTCAGCCTGAAGGTCACGGAGACCGTTCCTGTGAAGAATTATTACCTGTTCATCTGCGACGCCGTGGAGGGCGAGGTCCTCAGCGACGCGCGCCTGATGACCATGGACGAGTTCCTGCAGAAAGGCTCCTTCGCGCCGCCTCCCACCGCCACCGTATATCGCACCATGGCGGAGGACGAGGGCTGGATCTGCCCCATCTGCGGCTATCACTACACCGGCGAGGTCATTCCGGAGGGCTATATCTGCCCCCTGTGCCGCTGCCCCGGTGAGAAATTCGAAAAGAAAAAGGCCTGACCGGACGCTTTCCGCCCCACGCGGATCGGCCCATAACGGCAAAGCACGGAACAGGATCGTGCCGGCCAATGGCCGGTGTGCGTAACGCAGTGCGGTCCGTGCAGGCGTCATATGCGGCGATTGACGAAAACAAGCCCCACGGGAGTTGAACCCCGTGGGGCTTGCGGCTTTGTTTGGTTTTACGCTTCCCCCTCGGACTTGTGGGTCTCCCACCATGCGGGGAAGGCGGGGTCTTTCGGGGAGAGGGTGGGGGTAATGTCACTGCTGATTATTGTGGTATCATTATATTTTTTACTAAATCGATAACCTAACCCCAAAGCACTATTACAACCTAAATATAGTAATTCCAATAAGCTGGATTTACTTTGGGCCCAAATGGTACCCTGATAGGCGGTCTTAAAATCATTTAAGGATAAGCAGTTGGTTTTACTTTCAGCTGTGTGAACAACTTTCAGCTGGCCATATAAGTATCTTATATTCTTTTCATTCTCTAATAGTACATTTTTATCAAATGCTATTTCGATTTCATCTTCCGGAGCATATCCAAGAACACGGGAGAACAGCGTTGTTCTTGTGATTTCTTTACTGTCCTCTTTCCGCAGGCACCGATTGAAGATGGCCTGGACATTGCCCTCGTTCAGTTCCAGCGGAGTAAATTGGGGCCGTCTTTCCTCTATTTCTGCCGCTTTTTTAATCATTTTATCCTTTAAGCCCACAACGCAAGCCCCCTAACGCACCCAACGGCGCAGATTTTTCGATATTGATATTATTACTCCGGCAATAAAATAATCACAAATCAGTCCAGCTTGTAAGGTTTGAGCTTCGGGTGGTCAAAATTGGACTTCACATGCTCAGTGTCCGCTGAAAACTGGTTCAGCACTTCCGTTGCATTCTCTTCTAATTCCTGGACTGTCTTAACCATCGCCTGTGTCCCCAGATTCCGCTTCAAGTCATTGTTGAGATATTCATCAGGGTTGTATTCAGGGCAATATGGTGGCAAGTGGAACAGGCGGATTTGAGCTTCATGCTCTTTGGCCCAAGCCGATACCTTATTGCTGTGATGTACCTTCAGGTTATCCAGTATCAGATATACACGTCTTCCTGCGGCTGTTTTTATGATGGCATTCATGAAAGAAATTAGACGGTCTGAATCAATAGCATCGGAGTAAAGAAGGAAATGCAGTTTCCCTTGGTTGCTGATTGCGCTAATCATGTTGATATGCATACTCGTGTCAGCTCGGACTCCGAGGATCAACTCAATTCCTTTGCGGCCCAAAACCGCTACTACACGGAGCTGATCTCAAGCAAGGCCGAATGGCGGATGGTTGACATCTATGCTGATGAGGGGATCACCGGAACTTCGGTGGCTAAACGGAATGACTTCCAGCGGATGATGGCAGACTGCCGTCGGGGTCTGATCGATCAGATCCTTGTTAAGTCCATGCCCCAAGAGTAATTAAGATCCCTGCCAAGCCGGAAGCCACCCGTCAGGCAGAAGCCCGCAGACAGCTCCGGGTGGCAGCTTACTGCCGAGTCTCCACCAAAGAGGAGGACCAGGCAAACAGCTATGAGGTGCAGAAAGAGTACTATACCGATAAGATCATGTCCAACACCGCCTGGACGATGGCCGGCATCTTTGCGGACAAGGGCATCACCGGAACCTCGGCCAAGAAGCGCGAGGACTTCATGCGGATGATCCGGCACTGCCGCCAGAAGAAAATCGAAATCAAAACTGCGGAATTGATACAATTTGACTTTTCCAGTACCGCAACGTTTTGAGGGGTAAGTTGCTCGGGCCGAGGGGTAAGTTTGGCGAGATGAGGGGTAAGTTAGCGTACAAGGAATAGCTATAGGCAAAAAATGAACCGTGCCGCTGATTATCGATCTCAGCAGCACGGCACTTTGGTTTTTATGACTCATGCTTCTGCTGTGTCCATCAAAGCAGGGAGCATTTGTGCAGAACCGGGCTACTGACGAAATGTACAGTAGCCCGGTGTAATTTTTATGCATTTTCCTACGTCTGCGCGGACGTAGACAAGCCTATCTTCTCACAGTACAATTTGTGTGTCAGCCGTCGTTCTTCAGCAGGTATTTATTGCTGACGACCTTCATGGAGAGACTGGCGCTGATCAGCGGGCAAAAGACCGGCTCCGTCGGGCGAATCACGATACCTTCCTTCTTACCGCCGTTGGGGTATTCGCCGTCAGCGCGGGAGAGCAGCGCCTCTACGGTGGGATATTTGGAGGGCAGGTCGGTACCTACCTCCTCAATGGGCACAGGTGTAATGTCGAGCGCTTCACAGATCTGGAGCATTCGGTTGAGCCCCACCCGCTTGCCGTTTTCCCGGATGGTGAACACATACCACTCCGGCTTTGTGAGCCGCAGACGGTTTTGCTGGATGCCCGGAGCGCAGAGCTCGCCCTGAATGGTCAGCGTTTTCAGGCCCAGCACTTTCATGTAGTCCTCCATTTTTGCCTGATACTCACGCGCCTTCACCAGCTTATAGAAGGAACTGCTGCCGTCGTCCTTGTATTCGTAATTGTGGCCGGTGACGTGGAAGCCGTTCTCGTCGATCCCGATAGAGTGGGACGAGCCGTCCATTTTTGTGCTGATATAGTATTCCAATCCTGCAAAGGCTTGAATCAGCTCAGGCTCCTCCTGAACGCGGGTCTCATCCGTATGAGGAATGTCATAGGGCAACGTGCCAATGACGTTGCCACCGGTCGTGGCCCTTTCCTCGATCTCCCATTTTCGCACGCCGAGCAGTTCCGTCACGTCGTCGCCCACGTCGGCGTTCTTCGGGATCTCCGGGAACTGGCTGACGGGGAGCAGCAGGCCCTGCGAAATCTGGCCGCGAAAACGCATGGTCCGCAGCCGGAAGCCTTCGCCCATGATGTCGGTCTTTTTATAGCTCGATGAGCGCATGAACTCAAACACGTCCCGGACGGGCAGGAAGCTGTCGATCTCGAAATAGACTGCGATGTCCATCGGCTGAAACTGGCCTTTGTTCACAACACACTGCCAGCCCAGCACGTGGGCCAGCTCAATACGGTCCGCTCCCTCAATGGGCTCAATTTTCCAAATGCGCTGAATGCTTGCAAGTTTTCTCATTTTCGTTCCTCCTCTAACGGCAGATATTCTGTCTCAGACAGATCGGTATAATCAGCTGGGCTGGCGTAGCACCGGCGCAGATAGTCATGGCCGCCATCCACGGAAACACGGCCACAGCTACAGGTATCTCCACGGCGATCCGCTCCCAAGAGAGGAAGCAGAGGTATCGTTTCTCCAGCAGGGTCTGAAGCTCCACGTCCTCCACGGCATGGATGGTGGCCATGATCTCTTTCTTCAACTCCACCAGCGCGTTGATGTCATCCTGCAGGCCTTCCTGAACCTCGATGATCTTCATCACGCAGCTTTCCACCTTGGACGCGCCGTGGTTGGGGTTCCTCGGCATGTCCGACAGGACCGCCGTGCAGCTGGTTGCCAGCTCCCGCAGGAAATCGATCTGCTGTATCTTTGACTTGATCCGCATGTCCAGAAACCGCGCCTGACCCAGATATGCCTTAGTAGTCATACGTCTTTTTCTCCTTCCGCAGGTTGGTGATCAGGAGGTTTGGGTCCACTTTGGTCAGCACTCCAAACCAGTTGGAACGGAAGAAGCGTTCAATTTCTTTCAGTTCCTGCTCATCGTCCGTCATGCGGTAATCCTTCACTGCCTGCAGGACGATGGCGTTTGCAAGCTCCTGATAAGGGTCCATCCTTGTACCTCCGATAAGTGTTCCTCTCGGATTGGCACGGATTGTCTAATTTTGCCGAAGGTTGTCATCAGATTTTCAGGTCCGCTTTGACCGCCTCAATCAGGGCGGCCTGCGTTTTGTCTTTCGCCTGCAGGGCCTTCAGGATGCGCTCGTCGATGGTGCCCTTGGTGACGATGTGCTGGATTACCACGGTACCGGCGCTCTGTCCCTGTCTCCACAGGCGTGCATTGGTCTGCTGGTAGAGCTCCAAGGACCAGGTCAGGCCGAACCACACGAGGGTGGAGCCACCGGACTGCAGGTTGAGACCGTGACCGGCAGAGGCGGGATGGATCACCGCCACAGGGATTTTGCCGCTGTTCCAGTCGGCAATGTCCTTGCTGGACTTCAACTCCCGGACATCAAAGCGGCTCCTGATCCGCTGTAAGTCGTGTCGGAACCAGTAGGCCACCATCACAGGCTTGCCGTTTGCTGATTCGATGATGTCCTCCAGTGCATCCAGCTTCCGCTCATGGAACTCGACCACCTCGCCGGTGTCGGCATAGATCGCACCGTTGGCCAGCTGAGCTAACTTCCCGGTCAGGGCAGCGGCATTTGCGGCGGTGACCTCGCCATCCGGCAGCTGCAGGATGAGCTCCTGCTTCAGGTCGGCATACCGCTCGGCCTCCGCGTCAGAGAGCTGCACCTCGTACTGGGTGGAAACCAGCTCCGGCATTTTCAGGTGGTCGGTAGACCTCATGGAGATCGTGATGTCCGAGATCTTCCGGTAGATCGCATCCTCCGCAAAGGGCAGCGGTTTGTAGGAGTAGATGATCTCGCCGTTGCGCTTGTCGGACATGAAGTAGGTGTTGCGGTATTGGGTGATGAAGCGTCCGAGGCGCTGGCCCATATCCAGCAGCCGGAACTCTGCCCACAGGTCCATGAGGCCGTTGGAGCTGGGCGTGCCGGTCAGGCCGATGATCCGCTTGATCGTGGGTCGGACACGAAGTAGAGCCTTGAATCGCTTGGACTGGTGATTCTTGAAGGAGGAGAGCTCGTCCACGATCACGGTGTCGTAGTCGAAGGGAAAGCCGCTATCCTCGATCAGCCAGCTCAGGTTCTCCCGGTTGATGATCGTGATGTCCGCACTTCTCATCAGGGCAGCGCGGCGCTCCTTTGCGCTGCCGACAGCTACAGTATAGGTCAGATGCTGCAGATGGGACCACTTGCCGATTTCGGCGGGCCATGTATCGCGGGCCACACGCAGCGGCGCGATCACCAACACGCGATGGGCTACGAAGCTGTCAAACAGCAGATCCGCGATGGCAGTCAGGGAGATCACCGTCTTGCCCAGACCCATATCGAGCAGGACAGCAGCCACGGGATGGGTTTCAATGTAGTCGATGGCGTAGGCCTGATAATCATGAGGTGCGAATTTCATCCAGCATCCCTCCAATCTGTTCCACGCTGTCGATGACGTATACCCGGAAGCCCAGTGACCGCAGGAGCCGGTGCCGCGCCAGTTGGAGCGGGCGTGGCTTTTTGCCGAGGGCCTTCAGCTCTACGAAGGCGATATGGCCATCAGGCATTAAAACGAGGCGGTCGGGCATTCCGTCGAAGCTCGGGGAAACGAACTTCAGCGCAATCCCGCCGAGCTTTTTTGCCTCTGTCGCTAACTTGTTTTCGATCTGCTTTTCTCTCATACTTGCCTCCCATCAGGGCTTGAATCCGGGACGTGCAAGGTGTATCAATGCCATTTCAGAACTTTTTCTTAGGGCTGTTTTTATAGGCCTTAGAGAATTTTTGTATAAGACCTTGATACACCTTGTCATCCCATAGTCTCACTTCAGGAAATCATCTCCGGCATCGTCCTCTGTGCGGATACGCAAGCCCTTAAAATACCGCTTCCGGTTCAGGACCACGCGCTCAAAGCCAGCGCTCTCCAAAGCGAAATAGAAGTCCGCCGTACTGCGCACATACTCGTTGGTATCGATGCAATAGTTCCGATACGCCTGGTAGAGGGACGAGGAGCTTTCCTTATAGTCATCGCCGGTATCACACTTGTCCTCGATGAAGTGGCCGAACCAGTCGTTCTGGCTGCGGTATTCGCAGATCGCGTCCTGCACGCACTTCGGCACGGGAATCTGGTACTCCAGCTCGATGACCTTCTTGGCACCCTCGATGACCCACGCCAGAATGCTCTCGCCTGCGTTGTCGTACAGGTACTCGCCATAATTCTTGATGTCGCTCTTGCCGGTGATCTTGGCGTTGAACGGGATGACGATCAGCCTGCGCCAGATACCGTCATCGGAGGCGCTGACCCTTGGCAGATGGTTGGTGTAGAGTACCAGCGTGTGACAGGGCTTGAAGGAGAACGGGTCCTTGTACTTCTTTTCCGCAAACACGTCGTCCGTGGAGCAGAGCTGCTTGACGGTGGAGTCATTGAGCCTTGCGCCTTCCTGCATTTCGGCGGCGATCAGGAGCCGCTTGCCTTTGACCTCGGCCATCTCCGGCTTGATGTTCCGGCGGCAGCCCACGGTCAGGGTATCGGCGCTGATGTTGCCGCTGTACAGCCCCAGCACGCGGGAGATCGCGTTCCAGAAGGTGGACTTGCCGTTGCGACCGTCGCCGTAAGCAATGATGAGCGCCTCCACGTAGACCTTGCCGATGGCGGCTAAACCACAGATCATCTGAACGTAGTCGATCAGCTCCTGATTGCGCTGGAAGATGAGATCGAGGCAGTCTCGCCATATCTGCTGCCCCTTGGGTCCAGGCGTCACGGAGGTGATCTTCGTGATAAAGTCCTCCGGGGAGTGTTCCCGTGCACCGGCCATGCCCAGCCGCAGATCATAGGTAGCTTCCGGGGTGTTAAGCGCAAAGCAATCGGCGTCCAGATCCCTCGGCGAGATCTCCAGCATCGGGTGGGATTCCTTCAGCGTGGAGGTGATGTATTTGGAGTCCCGGCGCTTGATGACAAAGGACCTGTAGGCCTGCGCGGCGAGGAACTCCTGATAGGCCTTCAGCTGCTCGTCGCTCATCAGCTGCTCGGCCTTGCTCTTGGTGGTGCCGTCAAGAATAGTCTGGGCACCGCTGTTCTTCATCTTCTCCAGCGCGGAGAGCAGGTCCCGACCGGCTTCCTTCATCTGGCGGCGGGTCAGCTCGTGGGCAACCGCCTGCGCACCAGGCTCCGACTCCTGCCAGTAATGATCGCTGTAGCGGATGAAGTGGGTCGCCGGGGAGTAGCGCAGCTCCTTGGAGAAATACTTGGTCAGCACCTCGGCCTGCCCGACGTCGGAATAGTCCTCCGGCTTATAGCTGGCCGGATCGTTGTAGACCTCCGGTGGTACATAGCCGTCCTGCTGCCGGATGCGGGCAAAAAAGCGCTGGGCACTGTGCCAGATGGTGGAGAGCTCCGATGCCTCTAGCGGCGGGACGCACTTTGCAGCCTCGTCCATGAACGCCTGATACGCCTCGTCGGTATCACCATACTTCTTGATGACGCGACCGGCAAAGCGGGACATGGTGGCGTTGCGGCTGCCCTCCGGGATGACGGTGTTGCCGTCATACTGTCCATCCGGCATATCGTCGTCGAAGGCATCCTCCTCCAGAAACTCCGTCAGGGTCATGCGGCCCGGATAGATGGCGACATCCGCAGCGCTGGTTCCGAAGAAGAAGCGGGCGGCGTCCAGCGCCTTGGTGTCAAAGTACGGGAAGATAGAATTGACCAACTTCTTCATGTCACTGTACAGGGCCGCGTCAGTGACGTAGTCGATGGGAAACAGAACATGGAACTTGGGCCGCGCCGGTTTCCCGTTCTTCTCCCGCATGTTGAAGCGGCTGTAATGGATGGCGAAGGTCACGCCGGGGAAAGCCTCCATGACGTCCTCCGGTGTCTTCCAACCGGCAGGGTCCTCGGTGTGGTCGTTGTCGCAGTCCACCGGCAGGCAGTCGCTGCCAATGAAGTTGTCGCCGTTGCGGTAGCAGTTTCGGTACTCCGCGCACACATAGTCGTGGCGGATGGCGGCCTTCAGGCTGTCCGCATCCAAAATGACGTGCTTATGGGGATAGGAGCAGTTACCGGGATTGCCGGTGACGTCGGCGCTATAGATCGTGAACATCAGTCGTACACCTCCTGAGATTCCTCCTCCAGCACCTTAGTGATGAATTTGAGGGCGCGGATCGTGGTCTCCAGCTCACAGTCGCCGCCGAGGAAGACCTCGAAGCCTCTGCAGCCATATCTGTCGACATAGGTGTTAATCTTCATGTCTGTGCTGCCTTCATCCTGAATGCGGAAGTAGGTACGTCCGCCGTGGCCGGTATCGCCGCCCATGAAGCCGGTGGTGCCAGCCTCCACTTCGAGAATGTTGGCGCTTACCACATCGCGGGTATAGGTCGTGAGCTCTGTGCCGTCCGGCAGCATACGGCGTTTTTCCTTGATTTCATACATAGTCTCAAACCTCCTGACAGTCTTCGGTGAAGTAGCGCAAGCGGTAGCTCTTCCACTTGGCACGGTTGATCTCCGCCTTCATACCCGCAGAGATGCGACTGCCGAATACCCAGACCTCTGAGCACTTGCTCATCAGGGCGTTCCCGAAGAACAACCCAAGCTCACGCTCGGCGGGGTCGGCATCGTTCAGAAACTGCGGGAACAACAGATGCGGCGCGATGGGGATATACCCGGTTTCGACAGCAAAGCGGCTGTAGCGTCTCGCGGCCTCGATATTGGCCGCAACATCTCCGGCATAGGGAGAGCAGATGTACACGATGGGCCGGAAGGCGCGAAGGGCACGATGCTCCTGCTCGATGGCCGTCAGGGCATCATGGGCCGTCGGGTCCGGATAACCTTCGCTGTTGTACTTGCTGATCGTCATGACGCGATTCCTCCTTTCCGGGCGGACATAGGAAAAGGCGTCCACCTCTAATTTCCATTGGAGATGAACGCCTGATTTGAGCGGGCCGAAATCAATCTTTTTTGTAAAAAGGTGTGGCGTAGCCGTCTGCCCGGAGCAGCAGGCCTGTTGCCCACGGCGGGGTCCGGCCCATCTGCTCACACACGGCATCCAGCGACATGCTGGGATCTGCCTCGATGACCAGCTCGTCGTGGATGTGCATGACGATGGAGTAGCACCGGAGCGTGCGCATGGCGTAGCAGAGAATATCGCGGGCGGTGGCCTGCACGATGTTCTCCACGAACTTAGGGCCATAGGAATCCAGCCGCTCCCATTTCTTCGTCGCGCCGACGCCTTCATAGGTGATACATTCACCGCCGAACTTGTTTGTACCGATCTTCGGCTTCACATAGGCAAGGCTCCTTCCGGAGGGCAGCGTGATAAACAGCATCCCGCTCCGGCAGGAAAAGGTCAGCCCGTAGCTGCTGGTGGAGTGCTTATAACGCACGGCCTCCATGACCGCCCGGTCCACCGCCCACCAGAATTCCACGATCCGGGGGTTCGACTGCCGCCAAGCGTCCACCAGCGGCGGGAGCTCGTCCTCGGTCAGGCCCATCTCGATGGCACCCATTGCCTTCAGAGCGCCGACGGAGCCGCCATATCCGAGGGCCAGTTCCGCGATTTTTCCCTTTTGCCGCAGATGCCCATTGATCCCGTGCTTCTCCACGGGCACCTTGAACATTTGACTGGCGCTGGCGCAGTAGATGTCTCCGCCTTTCTCAAAGACCTTCTGCCGCCACGTCTCCCCGGCATACCAGGCGATGACGCGGGCCTCGATGGCGGAGAAGTCGGCCACCAGAAACTGAGCGCCGTCCTTGGGAATGAACGCGGTGCGGATCAGCTGGGAAAGTGTGTCCGGCACATCCTCGTACAGGAGCTTCACGGCGTCGAAGTCACCGGTGCGGACAAGGGCGCGGGCCTCTGCGAGATCCGGAAGATGATTCTGGGGCAAGTTCTGCAATTGGATGTTCCTCCCGGAGAACCGGCCTGTCCGCGCAGCACCGAAGAACTGGAACATCCCACGGGCACGGCTGTCGGAGCAGACGGTATTCTCCATCGCCTGGTATTTCCGGACGGAGGACTTGGCCAGCTGCTGCCGCAGGGACAGCACCTCCCGCAGCTCCGCTGGGGCATCCTTCAGAAGCTCCGCCACGGCCTTCTTGTCGAGAGACTCGGTCTCCATGCCGTTGTCCGAAAGCCACTGCTTCATCTGCTGTACGCTGTTGGGATTTTCCAGCGCGGTCATCCGCTTCATGGCGGTGGTCAGCTCGTGACGGGAACGGGTATCCATATCAATAGCAGAACGAACCAGTTCCATGTCCAGCCGGACGCCACGGTCGTTGATCTCCTGATCGATGTGGTATTCCTCCCAGGCCTGATCCGGGACCGGGAATTTAGCCAGCCTCTGCTGGATGCCCATCTCGGTCTCCACGTCGCGCAGGTTGTAGCGCTTGAAGGCGTCCCATTTGTCCGGTGCGTGGAAGGGGCGGTTTCGGGTGCGCTGGCCATTGGTCTTCGTAGGCGCACAGGGCTGGCAGAAGAATTTGATCAGCTCCTTGCCTTCGGTCAGTTTCTGCTTTTCCAACCCCAGCACGGCACCGACACCCTCCAAGGAAAGCGGCAGGCCCATTGTGGCGGCCCAGACCATCGAGCAGCGCCAGCTCTCCGGGTTCAGAAAGCGGGCCACCTCCTGCGAGAGAGGATGCTTGTCATGGAAGGGATCAAGGCTGATCCCCAGATCCCGAAGATAGCGGGACAGGCAAACCCGTTCAAAGCTGGCGTTGAAGGCCCACTTGGTCACAGTATCGTCGGTGAGGGCGTCCAGCACGTCGGTGGGGATTTTCTCGCCACAGGCCAGATCCACCACCTGAACCGGGCCGGAATCTGCACTGTACCCGAAGAGCAGAATTTCAAAGTTGGGAGACTCACAGTAACGGTACACACCACTTTTCTGGAGCGGGATGTCACTGTAGGTCTCGATATCGATTGATAGGGTTTTCATAGATATTCCATCCTTCCTGAAAAGGGCGACAGAGAAAACACCCTGTCGCCCAGTTGGATCACTGCTTTCTGCTGCGGATGGCCTGATACCAGCGCTTCCACGTGGGGAGGAACCTCTTGACTACAGCGCGGAGGATCTGATAGATCACAGCGCCGATGAAGTAGAAGATCGCTCCGTAAATGATGAAGAAGGCGGCATAGTTCACGATGACAGCAATCAGCTCATTTGCGGTGTTTACCAGTTGTTCCATAATCGTCACCTCATTTGTCAGAAATGGACTGGTGGCGGCTTGGCACCACCACCAGCCCGGTTACTCACTTCAGGGCCTTCATTCGCGCCTGATGGTACTCGTCATCCTGCACGGACTTCTTTTCCTCGCGCTTCTCACGCCGGAAGTCGTTGATCACGGTCTGGATGGCGACCACCGCCCAAGACAGGACGACGACGCAGAAGCAGCCGATGAGGATATTGCACAGCACGGTGGAAATCATGATCTCATTCATTGTCTTTTACCTCCATTAATCCAAGAAATCGTCGTCTTCGTCGGTGGCGAAGTCGGCCTCAGCGCTGGCTTTGCCGCCGAGGGGCTCACCGTCACGGACCTTCTGCAGGTTGTTCAGACCGCAGGCGATGCCGCGATTGCCGGAGCTGTTGAAGGCGTAGAAGGTGATGCTGGCACGACCGTACACGCCGGAGTAGACCTCGGAGCGGGTCAGGATCGGGTTGCGGTCCACGTCCACGATGCCGGGGGCCGAGGTGGCGTTGGCGTTGACAAAGTAGCAGCCTACGTATGCCGGATCGTCCGGACGCTCGGTGTCGCCGTCGCGGAGCGGAGTCTTGATGGCAGTAAGCGGAGGTACGGATTTGCCGTTGCCCTTCAGCTTGGCCTCGCCCTCCTTATAGGCAGCCTCGATGGCGGCCTGAATCTTGGTCAGGGTCTTGGTGTCGCTCTTGGGGATGATCAGGCTCACGCTGTACTTGGGCGTGCCGCCGTTGATGGACTTGGGCTCCCAGACGTTGGCGTAGCTCCAACGGGTGTCGGGACCGGTGATAACCTTCATGGGGTTGCTGGGTTTTACATTCTTATTCATTGTCATAATCCTCCATAAAATCATTTCTTGCCGTGTTCATGGCCGGGCGCTTGTCGCTTTCCGGCACGAGCGTGGGTTTGCCTTGCGGCTTCTCTATGTAAGCCGTGAGCAGTTCGTCGAAGCGGGCCTTGCCAAGCATCCTCTGCATGGCGGTGATGCCGAGCAGCTTGTGCTCAAAGGGGTCGAAGCCTGCCTCCTTGACCGTCTGTGTGACGGCGGCCTCATTGGTGTACCTGCGGTTGGACCGGCCTTCGACCAGCTTCCAGCCGCGCCATTCCTTTCCGCTAACCGCCTGCTGCAGGGCATACTCCTTGATGTCCGAGGCCCATGCGACCAAATCGTCCACACGGGAGAGAATATCCTCGATGTCCTCGTCCGTCAGAAGCGGCGGCAGCTTGAAGTCGTAGCGAGCCAGCTCCAGATTGGCCTCGGCCCTTGCGCGACAGTCGTTCTTGGCCTTGCAGAAGCCGCACCACTCGCCACAGAGGAAGTTACCGTCACCGGCGAAGGCCAGCTCTGCCGTGGGCTTCAGGACCTTGTCCGCCCATCGGTAGAGCTCCTCCTTGGAGAGGGTGAAGGTGCTGATGTTTTGCCTCCGGGGTTGGTAGATCGTCATGGCCACCGTATCGATGTTGTAGATGTCATCGAACAGCTCCAGAGCACCGAGGCCGTAGCACTTCATCTGCGGGTTGTCCTCCGCCGAGACCAGGACGCCGAGCCCGTGCTTGTAGTCGATCACGTGCATGGTGCCGTCCGCGATCAAGATGGCATCGGAAGTCCCGAAGCCCTGTTCCACCCAGCGGGAGAAGTCCACCCGCTGTTCGATCAGGACGACCGGGTCCGCGCATGTCTCCTTGGCGGCCTCCACCAACTCCAGGATGTAGGCGGCATAGCCAGTGGCGCAGTCGTCCATCTCCTGATTGAACCAGGTGAGGTTCTCGGTGGGGTCCTCGGCCTGCATGCCCAGCGCCTTCCGGAGCTTGTACTCGCAGAGCGCGTGGGCGTCGGTGCCTTCGGCGGCGTAGTCGCTGCCTTTGTCAGCGTAGCTCTCACAGAGCCGTGCCGATGGCGGGCAGTGGAGCCAGCGGTCCGAGGACGAAGCGGAGAGGAGCGCGTGTCCATTAGGTGGCATTGCCGATCACCTCCGCATCCTTCAGCAGGGCCTCATAGTGCTTGGGGTCAACCTGAGACAGCTTTGATGCGCCGTACTTCTGCAGGAGATCCCGGACAGCGGCGGTGTGCCCAGCGCGGGACTTGTCCGCCAGCACGGCTCGAACCTGCTCCAAGGTCAACTCCGGTTTCTTCTCCAGCTGGGCCTCCGTGATCGGGGCTTCCTCAGCGTCACTGTTGAACTGCTGGGACAGCCAATTGGCGGCGTCAGTAATAGCGGCAGCAGCACTGCGGAGCTCTTCGATGGTCTGAGCCATATCGCTCATCTTGCTCATAGTGTTTTCCTCCTTCCTCGGGTTGTCTTTGTTTGGCAAGGGCAGCAAGCCTTCGCGCCATGCGGGCGGATACGAGGCTGATCGCGCCCAGCACCAAGATTTCTTCAGCCGCGATGTTGCTGTCTCTGCGGTTGCCGTGATCCATGTCGTCTCACCTCCGTTTCTGCAAGGCCGGTGTCGTTGCCTTACACTTTCCACTGGAGATAAGCGGTGGTTTTGAGCGGAGGAAAATTCAAAAAAAGGAAAAAACCTCCTGACCGTCGGAAAGTGGACAGTCAGGAGGCTGAAAAGAGCACCTACCGGAGTAGATGCTCTTGATGTGCGAGTATTCAATTCAAATTGTCAGCATCAGATTTGATGGAACATATCCTGTGCGTAGTCTTTGATATCCCTCGGATTCACCATGTTGTACTTTGCCTTCACTGCATCAAAATACGCGCCAATTACTGATTTCTCAATGATCCTGTCAGAGGGAGCGGAATCGGGCAGATCGCCTCTGGTCGTGAGCCAAGGAGCTTCATTGTGGGTAAAGCTCTCCAGAATTTTACCACTGTAGCAGCAAAGGTTATTGATTACGCTATCACAGATGGCTTTTTCACTCGCCGAAAAAACAGAAGTATCAAAAGTGGTCGTTTTTTCAATCGGGTCAAATCGATAGTCGCGATAACGGAAATAGATGTCTCTGTATACAGGACCGTGCGTCCACGCCTGACAGTCTTCAGAAAAGAGGAAAGTCCTGTAAAAAGCGAAATGGAATCCCTGAATATAGTAGAGTGCTTTCTGGAGCGCCAGAGGAGTAATGTCCTCACATTGATACAACAGATATTGGATCACTGTATTAATCTTGCTGTTCGATGGAGCATCGACAGAAAGCAAAGCATCGACGGCCCGTCGTGTTTTCTCATAGGTGCGCTGGGATTTCAGGTTCGCCTTGTTCGCTTCCAGCAGCTCCGAATAAAACTGTGGTTCATTATAGATGCGCTGCAGGATATCAGAATACTGCCTCGTTGGAATATCTCCGTCGCAATACCGTGAGAAGGTCAGTTCTCCCCAGCCGAGAAGCAGGGAAAGCGGTCTTTTCCCAATGTCGTATTTCTCCGGGATGGCATAAATCACGTCAAGCGATACGATGCCGTTCTCCTCTCGAAATACATTGTAAAGGGACCGCAGGTTATCATCGGAAATCTCTGGAACAAAGACGAGGTTTCCGCAATCCGCGCAACGGGCTTCTGTTCCGGTATAGTGATACTCTTTACCCTTAATTGTACCCGTCATGGGAACGGATGCAGTGGTGTATTCCACATCATTTCTGCATTCCTCGCAGAAGGTTTTTTCGGTCATGATAGCTCCTCCTTTCCTCTGGATAATCAACGGAACAGATAATCGATTGGCTTGTTCCTTTTATGGAACGAAATGACTACAGCACGGCTGCCGGACGGAAGGTCAATGATGTTGAATTTCGTATAAACATCCACGGTTTCTTCTTCACCGTCTGAATTAAACAGTTGCACTTGAGGAACAAAGACATAGAGGACCTCGTGCTCAAAGCCGATCTTCGTGTTTTGCAGCGAATGGCAAAAATCCTCGGTTTTGATTTGCATGAGTATGGATCGTTGCTTATCGCTTCGAATGTTGTACTCATTGATGAAGTCTATGTTTTCCTGCCGATTCTCATTCTGAGAAATCACATAGCGGCCTTTTTCAACACAGGATTTGATTTTTGCAAGGATAGTGTCAATCTCTTCCCGCGTGTAGTTCTGATTGTAATGTGGATTCAAGGCAGCCTCACCCCCAACACTATAATACACGAAATCGCATCATTTGTCAAGCGCTATTGTATCAATTAGTACGCATATAGACAAGAGACATGGCTTCTGACCGCCATTGGATAACAGCCAGAAGCCATATTTTAGAATCAATTAGTAACCACGGATCTTCCGTAGCTCAGTTCGGTAGCGCTTCATCTGATCCGCGAAGGTCCGCTGGGGGCGGCCCAGCGCTTTGGCAATCGCCCGGTCGGAGAGCTTGTCGTTCTCTTGCCACAGGGCAAGGATGGCGTCGGCATCAGGGTCGAGTTCCCGGAGACGTTCGATCAGGCGGGTCAGCAGATCGCGATCGGCAGCGTCATCCTCCAAAAGGGTGCGTCCATCCGGGATGGCGTCCATGAGGGTGGTATCTTCGTCATCGCCCTGTGGCACATCTAAAGAAATCGTACTGGATTTGCGATATTCGCAGTCCATGCAGACCATGTCGCACAGCCACCATTTATTCCGGGAGCAGCTGCAGAGACCATGATCCTGCTTCTTTTTCCTGTAGGTGTTACATTCCCGGACGTAGGATTCGTAAACGTCAGTAGGAACTTCAAACCACATGCGCGTCGACTTGTCGTAAAGGGTGTTGGGTTTACTCTGGTTGTCGTTCTTTTTCATAATACGGGCCCTCCTCTGGCCCCACGACCGCTGATGGCGTGGAGAAGCGGAGAGCCCGTATGGGTGCCAGCGGCAAAATGGACGCAGAAATCCCACCCGATGCGGGAGAACAATGTCTCCGCTTCAAGTTGCGTCCAGCTGTTCGCGCGCTGGCTCAGTATTCAGTTGTCGGTATCACCTCGGTGGCGAACAGTTCCTCTATGTGCACTCGGAACGATCACGTTGGTGACCCGGAGCCTTTTATCGTCTTGCTCGGGACGAAACAATGCTCATGTCCTAATGAGGACGTGTACACTATAATCTTTTTCCTTTAGCCCAACATCCGGCCAATGTCGGCTATTGTCAGTGAAAATCCGACCTTAAATAGGCAAAAAATAAGGCCACCATATCTGGTGACTCTAATCAAAAATAAAAGATCTCCGGCGCTACCCTCAAGGGAAGCGGAGGTCTTGCTCTGCAATCACACGGACTCGCTGATTAATTTCGGATTATCAAGCCAGTCCGAGTTCATCGTACCGGCCCTTCAGGAATTCTGCAACATCATCGATATCCCAACAGAAATCAAAATTGGAATTATAGGAGCCTCATTCATAAAAACCGTTGGAATAATCTCGCACCACATAACCGGTGTATCGCTCCCCATAAGTGTTGTGGTACACATATTGGCCGTAGTGCTGGAAACCTTTGACTACCTGGTAGCCAATCATATGCTTTCCTTCTCAGCGTTGCTTCGCAGTGTGTCATAATGAAAATCCTCCTTGAATATCACTTTCGTTTTATTGTTGGAGGGGAGCTTCAGAGACCGTACCTTGCCTTGTATGTTGCCGTGCCGTGACACGCCAAACAAACCGCGTCTATGTAGGAATCCGATTTTGTTCTCATTATGCTGTGCTGCATTGTAGTGTTCTGTATTAGCACCGTGCTATTGCCACAGTAGAGATTTAAGTTAAGGACAATAGCGTTTTAAATAATTCAAATTTGCAGTTGAAACGGAACGCTTTTTATTGACGTTTTGGCAGTCGGATGATATAATACATACTGTATTATGCTGTTTTCGTTTTATGGAGGTTTTGAGGATGAACAGAAAGCCCTATTCTTCTGCCATCAAGAAGACTCCGTTTAAGTATCCCATCGCGAAGAAAATCGCCAAGCTGATGCTGGACGGTCTTGACCGGGAAGAAATCTACATCGAATGTTTTGATAATAACTATATTGAAATTGAGTCGCCGGACCGCCGGCGCGAAATTACCAATGTCGTCTACAGCCGCCTTGTCGCGCTCGATGAGTTCCTACTGTCCCAATTCAATAACGGTGACGTATCCACATCAAAATTCATTCTTGCCTACGCTATCGCCAAAACAGATACACTGTTTTACGACTTCATGATGGAAGTATATAGAGATGCCCTTCTCGGGGATAAGAACTATCTCTCCATAGATGACTTCGACCAGTTCTTTGAGACGAAGAAGCAGACGGATCTGATCGTCTCGAAATGGGGTGACCATACGCTGCGCTGCCTGACAAAGGGCTACAGGAACATTCTGGTCGACTCCGGGCTCGGCGTCCGCGAGCGCAGGAATATCGTGGTGGAAAGGGTGATGATTCACCCTGCGGTAGAAAAACATATTGCAGAGATTGGTGACGGAGAGTTTCTGCAGGTCATGCTTGGGAGGTGAACACTGTGGCAGAAAGATCGTTGAATGAACGCTTCGTTGATCTGGAAGACCGGATGATCAGCGTGGCCTCCCTCACCCGGTATGGTACGGCGAATGATATGAAGTTCTATATCTTCGACTACGCTCCGAAGGACGAGCTGCTGGTTCGTCGGGAAGTGAGGAAACTGAAATCCCGGAATCCAGAGATCGTTGAATTCGACCTGTATGAGATGATGCTCGACATCATCGAAGAGGAAGGCTATCTCGAGGACATCCAGCGGATGGAATCTGAGTATGAGAAGGACTTGCTGCTACGAGAAGTTTTTCAACCGCTACTATCGGTGGAGGAAGACCAGAATAGCTTTTTGGACAAGTTTAAAGACACTGTGCCAGATGATGGCAAATCCATCGTCCTGATCACGGGTGTCGGTAAGGCCTTTCCGATTATCCGGAGCCACACCATTCTAAACAACCTGCAGAGCATTTTCAGAAGGACACCTGTCGTGATGATGTATCCGGGCCGATACGAAATAAAGAATTCTATGACACTTCGCCTTTTTGAACGACTGGATGACGACAACTACTATAGAGCATTCCCATTGGTGGAAAGGAGACGCGGCAGTGATTATTAAAAATCTCTTTGAGAAGGAAATCGATAGACCCATTCAGGGTGTTGTCACCATTGGTAATGAGGACGAAGAACAGAAGTGGCAGGAACTCGAGGAATATGTCTGCACCGATGAAATCGTCAAATCATTCCGCACCTTCTTCCGCAAATACAGGGAATCCCTAACTGTGCCGACCGAGAAGATGGGTGTCTGGATCACCGGCTTCTTCGGCTCTGGTAAATCCCACTTTCTGAAGATCCTTGGCTACATCTTGGAGAACGAAGAAGTTGCGGGAGTCCGCGCCTCAGAGTACTTCAAGGACAAGATTAAAGATGAGTTGGTGCTCGCAGATATCCGACAGAGCGCAAAGGCCAACAATCTCGTGGTCCTTTTCAATATCGATAGCAAGGCGAAGTCTGACTCTAAGACGAAGACGCAGGCTATTATGGACATCATGATTCGCGCCTTCAACGAGGCAGTAGGCTATTGCGGTGCCAGCCCGTGGGTAGCTGATCTGGAGCGCACGCTGGATGAGGAAGGCAAGCTGGAGAAATTTGCGGAGACCTTCGAGCAGATTTCCGGACGGAACTGGACCCAGACTCGTGCAAAGGCTCTCCTCAATCGTGACTCCATGATCAAAGCCCTTGTTGCCGTTCGCGGAATGAGCGAGGAAAGCGCCAAGATCTTCATCGAGGATCAGACCCGCAACTTCACCAACACCACTGAGGATTTTGGTAAGATCGTCAATACCTACTGCGAGAAGCACAACTCCCGCGTCGTCTTCCTGATGGATGAAGTCGGCCAGTTCATCGGTGACAACACGCAGCTGATGCTGAACCTCCAGACCTGCGTAGAGGACTTGGGCAAGTTTGCTCACGGCAAAGCATGGGTGGTCATCACCTCCCAGCAGGAGCTAAAGGCCATGATCGACAGCACCAAAGACAAGCAGCACGACTTCTCCAAGATTCAGGGCCGGTTCAACACCCGTCTCCTTCTTTCTGGCGCGAACGCTGATGAGGTCATCAAGCGCCGTATTCTGGATAAAAAGAAGAACGCGGAGACTCCGCTGCGTGCCCTGTATGATGCCAACAGCAACCGTCTCTCCAACGTGATCCTCTTCCCGGCAAAGCCCACGTGGTCCGGCTATAAGGACGCGAATGAGTTTAAAGACGTTTACCCCTTTGTACCCTACCAGTTCGAGCTGCTGCAGAAGGTGTTCGAGTCCATCCGTGAGCATGGCATGAGCGAGGGCAAGCACATTTCCCAGAACGAGCGCTCCTTGCTGGATGCCTTCCAGACCTCCGCAAAGAAGGTCATGGATATGGAGTCCGGTCTGCTAGTCCCATTCGACAGCTTCTATGCCACTGCCGAAGAGTTTATCGATTACGATATCAAGACCGTCTTTACCAACGCCGCCCGTAAGCCCAGCTTGGATGAGTTCGATATCCGCGTTCTCCGCATCTTGTTCATGATCAAACATGTGAAGGATATGCCTGCAACCATCGACCGCCTGGCCACCCTGATGGTAGATAGTATCAACGTGGACAAAGGTGCGCTGAAAGCCCGTATCCTTGAGGCACTGCAGCGTCTTGAAGCTGAGACTCTGATTCAGAAGAACGGTGACGAATACGACTTCCTGACCAACGAGGAGCAGGATGTCAACAAACAGATCAACAACTCTGCCTATAACGAAGGCGAGGTCCAGAGAACTGTTCTCGACATCATCTTCGACAAAATACTCGAGAGTAACAAGTATCGCTACGAAGGCCGGTACGACTTCGCGCTGAACCGCTTCGTGGATTCCGAATCAAAGGGCTCCTTCAGTCAGGACGGCCTCACAATCCACATCCGCACACAGTTCTCCGGCTCAAAAGATGCATCGGACTACCAATCGGAGTCCATCCGCGATAATGCCATCATCATTGATTTGACCGAAGGCAGCTTCATAGATGAATTGATCCGGGCAAACAAAATCGCCACGTTCCGCAGGAACAACAGTGCTACCATGTCCGCGTCCCTGACTGAGATCATGAGTAAGAAGGCCAGCGAGATGTCCGACCGTATTCGTCGTGCCGAGGACATGATCCGTACCGCTCTGACAACAGCACCTATCTACCTTGGCGGCTCGCAGCTGGACATCAAAAAGAAGGACGGTAAGGACCGCATGCAGGACGCCCTTAAGGAAATGGTGGGCCGGAACTACTTCAAGATCGGGCTGGTAAGCTACTACTATTCCGACCAAAAAAGCATCTTCAGCCTGCTGACCGAAAACAATTTGTCCTTTGGCGATGACCTTTCCGGCGACAGCAACAAAGCTGCCTATGATGAGATTCTCGAAAAGGTCCGCGACGACAAGAGCGTGTACAGAAATACGACTGTCAAGAGCCTGCTGGAGTACTTCTCTAAAAAACCCTACGGCTGGCGCGATCTCGATATCCTTGGCATGGTTGCCCGCTTGTGGAAATACCAGTCCCTGATCATCTCCATCCATGACCATGTGGTAGATGAGAACAACACGGGCTTCAAGAATGATTTTGCCCGCAAGAATAACGTTGATACGATGGTGGTGCGTCCCAAGGAGATCATCGACGAGCAGATTCTCTACCAGGTAAAGCGCATCATGAACGACGTCTACTCGGAGAACCTACCATTGGATGAGGCCCAGTTGAAATCTGGTGTTGTAGCCTTCTTTGAGAGAAAGAAGCAATTCCTGTCTGACCTGAAGGCAAAATATGGCACGGATTACGCCGGCAGCAAGGTGGCAGCAGAACTGTATCAGGATTTTAGCGCCATCCTGAAATCCAACGACTCCCTCACGATGTTCAACGAAATTATCAATCGTGCTGACAGCCTTGAGGAAAGAGCAGAGACATTGGAGCAACTGGAGAGCTTCTATAAAGAAGGAAGTCATCAGCAGAAGAATTACCAGGATGCTCTGGATATTATCGACTGGTATAACGCCAATCGCATATTTGAGGATCTGAGCCGTCTTGACACTGTGATAGAAGCCATGCAGGCCATCGTCGACATGGAGATGCCGTTCCAGAAGATGAACGACCTCGCCAATCTGGTCTTTAAAGCCAATGAGCTCCGGGATCAGGTGCTGCAGGACAAGTACGACGCCACCATTCGCCTCTTGGAACAGGATCGGAAGTCGATAGAGCATGAGCTTCAGGGGGCATTGGATCTGGAGCTTACCGGCGACCAGCTCTCCCGTATTGAAGCCAAGGCTGACGAACTTGCTGATCAGTATACTGGATGGCTGTCCTCCCTTTCAAAGTCCACTCCGAATATGGATTCCTATATTACGGCGAGCAGCAGCTCTGTTTCTGGTTTCCGCAAGTTTATTACATCCGTACTGAGCGAGGGTACGCCTACTCCGGTGCGCAGCAAGCGCATCTCTATTATCGAGTGTGTGCCTGCGGCCAGCAAGAAAGTGACGTCGGCAGATGATGTCGAAAAGGTGCTGGACGCGATCCGCGCTAAGCTGCTGGCTGAGCTTGAAAACAACGACGAAGTCAATCTGCGTTGAGGTGAACGTGAATGGATAAACGAGTATTACAGACCTACGCCGTTTGGGCAAAGGATAATCTGGAGCAGCAGATTGAGGTGTCCCTGAAGACGCTCGGTATCAACGGTGATAACAATTTCCATCAGGCTAAGAGAAGTGGTGACTATACCATTATTGATGGTGACCCCAACTCATATCCTGCAGACCTGTACGGTAGACGACAGGAAATCATCAGCCAAGTTCGCCTCAAGGGCTATAAGAACATTATTGAGGAGTTCGCCTACACGTGGTTTAACCGCCTCGTTGCGCTCCGCTTTATGGAACTGCACGGTTTTCTCCCTCATGGGTTCCGCGTGCTGTCCAGCACCAGCGGTAGCATTGAACCGGATATTCTGAAGAACCTCGGACTTGTAAAAGATGAGCTGCATCTCGACATGAATACCTGTGCGAAACTCAAGGGTCAGAACAAGACGGAGGAGCTTTTCCGATATGTACTGATCTGTCAGTGTAACGCGCTGTCGGATATCCTCCCGATGCTGTTTTCACGGGATCTGGCCTACATGGAGCTTCTGCTTCCAAAGTCTCTTTTGATCGGAGAAACCGTGCTGACGAGGTTGGTTGAGATCCCTGAAGAGAACTTCATGAACGACGTGGAGATCATCGGCTGGATGTACCAGTTCTATATCTCCGCGAAAAAAGACGCCGTTAATTCTGCAAAGAAAACGATCACCAAGGACACGCTTCCTGCTGTGACGCAGCTCTTTACGCCGGACTGGATCGTGCGCTACATGGCGGAAAACTCCGTGGGCCGCATCTGGATGGAAAGCTACCCGCAATCCCCGCTCCGCAGCTCGATGGATTACTATGTGGATGATCCGGAGCAGACGGAAGAGGTTCAGCGAAAGCTCGATGAAATCAAATACAGAAACGTCAATCCGGAGGAAATTCGGGTTATCGAGCCGTGTTCAGGATCGGGTCATATCCTCGTTTATGTCATGGATCTGCTGTACAAGATGTACGAAGAAAAGGGCTATAACAAACGCGATATCCCGACACTGATTTTGAAGAATAATCTGGTCGGTCTCGATGTGGACAAACGCGCTGCACAGCTGGCCTCGTTTGCGCTGGTCATGAAGGCCCGGACACTGAACAACCGATTCTTCCGACAGGAATACTACGTCCTTCCGCAGGTGTACGAACTGCAGGATTCTCAAACGATGGAATTGCTGAACTATCGCAAGCACATGAGGGAACTTGAGGAATTCTCCGATGCGGAAATCTGTGCAGTTTCAGAGCTCGTGAATACCTTCGAAAACGGAAAGACCATCGGTTCTCTCATCAAGGTACCCACTTTGGACTATGCCGCTATCGAAGGCGTAATTGACAAACTGGATCACAAAGTGGTTCCTACCACATTCAATGCCTATTTTGTTTCCGACGGTGCAGCGCAGCTGAAGATCCTGCTGAATCAGGCCAAGGTATTGTCTGCAAAATATGATGTAATGATCACCAACCCGCCATATATTGGAATCTCCAGCATGGAGGCTCCGGTGAAAGACTATGCTGTCAAAAACTATCCAAACAGCAAGACGGACATGTTTGCCATGTTCATGGAGACTGGGTTTGTAAAGCCAAACGGATTTACTGCCATGATCAATATGCATGGATGGATGTTTATTCAGAGTTATAAGAACCTCAGAAATAGAATCATTGCATCAGAAACAGTTATAAATATGATACAGCTTGGAGCGAAAGCGTTCGAGGCTATTGGAGGTGAAGTTGTACAAACTGTTAGCTTTGTAATCCGTAAAGGAATAGTAAAAGACTATACGGCTACTTATGTACGACTCGTTGATGAGAGCTCTCAAGACGAAAAAGAAAGGGACTTTTTGGCAGGTATTAAGAGGTATACTGAGAAGCAAAGCAATTTTCTCGCCATCCCAGGAAATCCTTTTGCGTATTGGATTTCTGAAAACTTACGGAATTGTTTTAAGAATCCCTCGCTCGAATCCATAGGGTACTCATATCAAGGTATCATAACTGGCAATGTAAACTTTATACTAAAGCTGTGGCATGAAGTAAGCATCGAAAAAATTACATTTGGAGAAACCGACTATAATTGTCTCGCGCACACGAATACATTCTACCCTTATATAAAGGGCGGAACATATAGAAAATGGGCGGGCAATCAGGAATACGTGATTCACTGGTTTAATGACGGAAAAGATTTAGTTCGTTCACGTACAGAAAACAGACCGTACTTCTTTCAAAAAGGCATAACATGGTCACTAATAACCACATCAGATATGTCTTTCCGTTTTGTGCGTGAAGGATTCTTGTGTGATGTTTCTGGTTCAAGTTATTATCCGCACAGAGAACAAGACTTATTATATGTTCTTGGATTTCTCAACTCAAAAGTAGCAGCAAAATTGCTGCAGGTTGTGAACCCAACAATAAATCTTAACATTCGAGACATACTCCTCTTGCCATTATCAGCTACACAAGAGAGAATGGCAGTCGAAAAAGTGAAGGAAAATATTCAAATCAGCACCCATGACTGGGACTCTTTTGAAACCTCATGGGATTTCCAATATCATCCTATGCTTCTCCTTCACCGGGAAAGAGCCGATGCCGAATGCACGCAGTTCGCCAAGAGCCGCATGGAAAAGCTCGGAAGCCTCGCATGGCACTATAAGCGCTGGGAAGAAGAATGCCGTGACCGCTTTAATACCCTCAAGGCCAACGAGGAAGAGATCAACCGCATCTTCATCGACATCTACGGCCTGCAGGATGAATTGACACCGGAGGTTGAGGACAAGGATGTTACCATCCGTCTGGCAGACCGGGAGCGGGACGTGAAATCGCTGATCTCTTATCTGATCGGTATTGTCATGGGCCGGTATTCTCTGGATGTACCAGGCCTGGCCTACGCCGGTGGAGACTGGGATGGTACCAAATATAAGACCTACCAGCCCGATGATGACGGCATAGTTCCCATCTATCGTGGCATCGGTATGGAGGATGGTTTAACCGCGCAATTGATCGGTTTGCTCAAGCTGATCTACGGTGAGGACTCCTACCGGCAGAACATCGACTTCATCGCGGAGTCCATCGGTCATAACAACAACGAGTCCCCGGAAGAGGCGCTGAACCGCTATCTGAACGACGGCTTCTTTGCGGATCACCTGAAGATTTACCAGAAGCGCCCGATCTACTGGCTCTTTTCCAGCGGGAAGAACAGCGGATTCAAGTGCCTGATCTATATGCACCGCTACACCAGTGATACCCTTGCCCGGATCAACAGCCGCTACTTCCTGCCGGAATCCACTCGGTTGAAGAATGACCTCGAAGAGCTCGTTGGCAGGCTTGCCAAGGCGGAGGGCCGCGACCGGGTCCGCTTGGAGAAGGAGCGCCAGAAACTGGCAGCATCCTACAACGAAGCCATCGAGTATGGACAGGTCCTCGACCACATGGCGAACCAGTATATCGAAATTGATCTGGACGATGGTGTGAAGACCAACTACGCCAAGTTCCAGAGTGTCGAAATGGTCACAGACAGCGGAAATAAGGTGAAGAAGGACCTGCTGGCTCCAATTAAGTGAGGTACATATGGCGAGTATAGATTATCGGGAGGCCCGAAAAGAGATTATCAAGCTGTTCCGCGCACAAACTGGCGGCGGACGGAAGATCCTTTTCTGGTACGACGCGCCCGCAATTTTCAAAGAAGAGATCACAGCGGACAGTTTGGACTGCTGTCGGGTGCTGGTTTGCGAAAAGAACGAATTCAGCATTAAGAAAACCATCGAGCACGATGATCCGGACAGCAACTTCCTCATCTATGTCCCTCATGACAAACCGGTAGACACGGAAAACTGGCTGCTGGATATCCTGACCTACAGCGAGGAGTATTACGCGGACACCGTGGCGCTGATTATGCGGAGGCTCAACCTAACAAATACCGACCTGCGTC
>ULWT01043961.1_pt1 | contig 28418 bp, 23 predicted proteins | sample 1960611 | NCBI WGS metagenome assembly ULWT01 (sample SAMEA4835819, study PRJEB28245) | human gut metagenome | biome: gut microbiome; material: fecal sample | place: Denmark | collected 2008
AGTAGCTTAATTAATATGTCCAATATTTTGGGTGCATATCATTTAAATTAAAGTCGCTTTTTTGTTAGAGAAAATTATCAGTAGATTTTACGAGATTGATTTTATATTTGTTAGCTAAAATATTATATCTAGTTTCACTGTATTGCTCGAAGCCTTGAATATCACTCATGCAATCAGTGAGTACGTATATTTTGCGAGTTATCTCTAATTTGTCGAAATAATATTCGCAGATTTGGCGGATACTTTCAAGTACGCAATGAGATTTTGCTTCACCTGCGATAATAATTTTATCAAAGGAAGCAATCTCAGTGAGTAAATCTGTATTTGTATCATCATGCATGGAGTATTCAGGTTTGATGATACCATACATTTCAGAAAGTGGATATTGCCCTTTATTGATTTTTGTTAAAGGAATATTTTGAGCTAAGGAAATAAAGTGAATAATATTATTAAATTGACTCTCTAAAGTAGCACCTACAGTACCGTTGATACAATGGTAAGGCCAAATACATAATTGTTTATCAGCTTTTTCTAAATGACGAACATAATTTTTACTAAGTGCAGGGTCAACAGTAGCTCTCCATTTACCTTCTGTTAAATCAGAAGCTTTGATAATGGTATAAGGAGCAGGGTGATTGCCTTCAATATCTACCCACCAGCAAGGGTGAAAGATTTGTTTTACTTCATGAGTATCTAGTGAAACAATGATTTTAGATAATTTATCCATATGTTTATAGAGAAATTGACTTAAGCGAATTACATCTTGCTTCGCTCCTGCAACACCTAAAGCTCCATTATCCATAAAATCTGTTTGGATATCAATTCCCAAAAAGAGAATTTTCGGTTTGTTTTCTTCTGTTTGGGCTGTTGTTGCTTGCCCAGCCCATTTGAGAATTTGATTTAAAGGCAAAGGATTGATTAATTGACCGACCGAGTCTTTATCGAAGATATGGTAAAATGGTACTGACAAAAAAATCACCTCTTTTATATTTTATAAAGCAAAAGCTCAGGAAATCCTGAGCTTTTATTTTGTCTATACTTCTTATGATTTACCAGTGATATTTTTCACCACGGCTGATTTTGAAAGCACGATAGATTTGTTCTACGAGTAGAAGTCTTATCATTTGATGTGTAAATGTCATTCGTGAAAAAGAAATACGTTCATCAGCACGTTTGCGGACTTCTTCAGATAAACCAAAAGCTCCTCCGATTAAAAAGGTTATATGGCTTTGTCCAGATAAAGTGAGTTTATCAATTTTGGCAGATAATTCTTCTGAGGAAATATCTTTACCAAAAACATCAAGTACAATTAAATAACTATTTGCTGGAACTTTCTTTAAGAGTCTTTCACCTTCAGCTGTTAATGTAGCTTTTTTCTCAGCTGGTGAAGGATTATCTTTCATTTTTTCTTCATTGATTTCAATGAATTCTAATTGTGTAAAAGGTTTTAAGCGTTTTACAAATTCATTGATACCATCGCGTAAGTATTTTTCTTTAATTTTACCTGAAGCTACAATTGATATTTTCATGATTAATTATTTGTTGGCATTTCAGCTAGAGTAGCTGTAACATCGCCAACTTGTCCATTTCTTGAGATTGTGATTGTGATATTATCGCCGACTTTATGTTCAGCTATAATACTGCGTAAATCAGCTACAGTATTAGTATCTTTACCATCAATTTTTAAGATTAAATCGCGTTGTCTAATACCAGCTTGGTCAGCAGGACTGCCGAGTTCAAGTTGCATTACAATGACGCCAGCATCGACATTTAATTTATAACCAGCTTGAGCTGCAGTTTGTTTATCAAGAACACCCACGCCAAGATATGGGTAAGTTACATGTCCTTTATTGATTAATTCATCAATGATTGGTTTAGCAGTATTGATAGGAATAGCAAAACCGATACCTTCAACGCCAGTAGCAGCAAGTTTGGCACTATTGATACCAATTACTTGACCATCAGCATTTACAAGTGCACCGCCAGAGTTGCCAGGATTGATAGCTGCATCAGTTTGTAAAAGTTTTAGACGATTATCGCCGATAGTTAAAGTGCGGTTTAATGCACTGATTACGCCAGCAGTTACACTACCCTGAAATTCTAGACCTAAAGGATTGCCGATAGCAATGGCAGGTTCACCGACCATGATATCATCGGAATTACCGAATTCAGCAGTTGGTAAATCAGTAGCATCTACTTTGATTACTGCTAAATCAGAATATGGGTCAGTGCCAACGAGCGTAGCAGGAAGTGTTCTGCCATCAGCGAGAGCTACAGTGATATCTTTAGCACCTTCAATTACATGGTTATTAGTTACGATATAACCATCACTTCTGAAAATAACACCAGAACCAGTACCTTTATCAATTTCAACTTGACGATTGAACCAATCGCGAGCGACTGCTTTATTAGTGATACCAACAACAGCAGGACCTACTTTTTTAGCTGCTTGCACTATTGGTGTATTGCGCGCATCAGAAATAGGTGCAGTGGATTTTTCACTAGAAGCGGAAGATGCTGCAGCAGAAGATGAAGATACAGCACTTTGTTCATTATTAGTACAACCGCCAAGAAAAATACTCATAGTGATAAGGCAAATGCCTAAGATGGAAAGTGGAGAACGCATAGAAAAACCTCCTTAAAATAATTATCTATTTAAAATATAGATAGAATATTAAATTTAATTTTTTATATTTAACATTCTATCAGGTGATGCCACATGTAAAGAAATATCCGTTAAATTATTTTCTTGAAAAATTTGCTTGATTGTATTTAAAGCAATATCAGGCGAATTATTTTGTTCACTGAGATGAGCCAAAATTATCTGTTGAGGTTTAGCTTGAAGTCTGTTGATAGCAAAACCTGCATCAATATTAGATAAATGACCTTTAGTGCTTAAAATACGTTTTTTCAATGACCATGGATATTGACCATTTTGCAATAATTTTAAATCATGATTAGCTTCCAATACTAAAATATCAGAATTCTCTAAAGCAGATTGCACTGTTTCACTTACAAAACCTAAATCAGTAGCTAGAGTTATTTTTTCAGTGAATTTCTTTGTTTTAGCATTATCTTTATACTTAGATATAGTGTAACCTACAGGGTCGATTGCATCATGAGAAATATTGAATATTTTTATAGCTAGATTGCCGATATCAATATTATTAGTTGTAAGTGCTTGGCAATTTTTTAAATTTATATCTGTAAATTTTTGAGTAATAGCTATTTGTTTTAATGTAGCAGTTTTGCTATAAATGGGCACATTATAATTTTTAGTCAATGTCTTTAAACCACGGATATGGTCGATATGCTCATGCGTTATAAAAATAGCATCTAAGTCTTCAATATTTAAATGGAGTTGTGCTAAAGCTTGTTTCAATTTACGGGTGCTAATACCCATATCAATCAAAATAGCATTATTATCATCATAGATTAAAGTACAATTGCCACGGCTACCACTAGCTAAGACAGATATGTTCATAAAATAAAAAACCTCATTTCTGATTTTTATTGATTATATGTGTATATAGCCTTAGCCAGTAATATGATTAGTATATTACTAGGATAAGAAAAATACAATATAAAAAGCCACAGAAAACTGTGGCTTTAGATTAAATTTTAATTAAAATTAATTGAATTAATGAACTAACTAACTTTAACTTTGCTATTTAATTTAGCTTTACATTCTGCGCAAGTGCCATAGAAGTAAAATTGATGACGATGAACATCATAAGAAGATTGACTAGCAACTTCTTCTACACATTTAGCAAAATCGATCATGATATCATCAACTCTGCTACATTCAGTACAGCAGATATGAGCATGAGAGCTAGTGTTTGCGTCATAACGGAAAGAATCTTCACCGACATTTAAGATATTGATTAATCCGATTTCGTGTAAAATATCAACAGTTTTGTAAATAGTAGCCAAACTCATTGTAGGGTAATAAGGTTGCAATTTATTAAATATCATTTCAGCATTAGGATGTGCTTTAGTGTTACATAATGCGTTATAGATTGCCAAACGTTGTGGCGTTACTTTGAAACCTTTTTTTCTTAAGAGCTCAGTCACTTTTTTATTATCTAACATGGCTGTATCGCCCCTTCCAAAAATACTTATTAATAATAATTGTTATTAAAATAGAAAAATTATCCAAAAACTATAATTTTATTCTAAAAGAAAAATAAATCCTTGTCAATAGTAAAGGGTGCTATATATAAGCTTTAAGAAGATTTTTTATAAAAATTATTAAATAGTTAAATAAAATTATAGGGTAGAAATAATTATATAATATATGAAAACTGTCTCTTTTAAAATTTTTGGTAGATATGATATAATTTAGAAATAATGTAGATTTGTAATAAATTTTATTAATAAAATTTATTGATTAGCTAATATTTTAATTTAGAGATTGTTAGGAGTGTGATATATTTGCACATGAGTTTTACTATAATGATGGCTTTAGTAATGGCTGTTATCGCTTGTAGTAGTATTTTATTAGCAAAGGAATATATTTCCGCTAATGTTTATAAATCCGCGAGAAAAAAATTAATCATTATTAATTTAGTAGCTATTGTGGGTTTTGCAGTATTATATCCTAAAATATTAGATTTTGAATATACTTCAATTCTCATAAAATTAGTTGTAATGTGGTATGTATTGCAAGTCTTTTTATCCATTATAGCTTTATTGGTGAAGATTTTCCGCTTAATTTATGAAAAAACAAGTGGCACTAAAGTTGATGAAAGCAGACGTAGATTTTTACATGGCGTTGTTTGGGTGCCTGCTATTTCAGCTACTTTATATGGTGGTTTATACGAAAGCCGTAATATAGAATTTGTAGAACAAGATATAGATTGTAGTGCATTTCCTAAATTAAATGGCTTGAAAATAGCTCATTTAACGGATGTACATTTGGGAAATTTCTTCTCAGTTAGACAGTTTTATGAGATTTTAAATGAAATAGCACATAAAGCTCCAGATATGCTCGTCATCACAGGTGATGTTTTTGATAGTGGCAAGATAAATGATGAAGCTATCAAGATATTAAATGCTTTTACACCGTATTTTCCTTTTGGCGTTTATTTTTGCTGGGGTAATCATGAACATATACGTGGTATAGAACATCTACAAGAAGCTTTAAGTAAGACAAATATCAAAATCTTAAATAATCAGTCCGTAAAGATTTTAAGTGGAGATAAACCTTTATATCTTTTAGGCGTGGATTATGTAGATGAAAGAGGCGGACAAGAGTCTGCTAATATGCGAGAACAGTATTTACAAAAAGCTTTAAAAGATGTACCAGAAGATGCTTATAAGATATTGCTTGCTCATCATTCTATTTTTATAGATGAAGCTTTTAAACATAATATAAATTTGACTTTAACAGGTCATACACATGGAGGACAATTTGCTTTTTTAGGTATACCTATTATTCCTATGTTTAAGTACATGCGTGGAAGATTTGAGCAGAATAACTCCATTGGTTATGTAAGCAATGGTGCAGGCAGTTGGTTCCCTTATCGCATTGGTTGCCCACCAGAAGTTACTTTCTTTAATTTTAAAGCTTAAAAAATATCATATTGTATTTTGAAATTTTGAAGATTTTGGGGTGATATGATGAACGATATAGCAAAAATGCAAGACCTTTGGCAAGAAATGAGTTCATGGATGACAACATATATGAAATCTTTTTATTCGCCAGAAGCAGCAAAGACAGCAAAATCTCATTTGGAGATAAAATCGGCCAAAACGATATTTTTTGACGATGCTCAAATCGTAGATGGCATAATATTAAAAGAAAAACATACATGGAAAGTAGTAAAAAACTGCGAAAATTTGGCTAAGCATTTGAATTTAAATGAACATGATAGTTTGTTAGCTAAAATGATAGGTTTATTCCATGATGTAGGTCGCTTTTATCAGTTCACAGTATATCGCACCTTTAATGATGCCTTATCTGAAAATCATGCTAAATTAGGTCTAAAAGTTATAAAGGATTTACCTTTTATGGCTAAATTAGATGAAGAAGATTTAGCGACTTTAAAATTTGCCATAGGTAATCATAATGCTAAAGAAATAGCGCCTACAGAAAATCAAAGGCATTTAGCTTTTGCTAAATTAATTCGCGATGCTGATAAAATAGATATTTATCGCGTATTAAAACCATTTTTAGGACCTACAGATGGTAGAGGTTGTAGCCCTGATTTTGTGGATTTATTTGTAGCAGGCAAGCAATGTGATTACACAAAAATGAGAACACAAGATGATAGAAAACTTGTGCGTTTGATGTGGGTATATGATGTATATTTTGCATGGTCATTACAGCAGATTGTAGAACAAAATTATATTGAAGATATAATCAATAATCTAGTTCAAGATGAAAAAATGATGCAAGGTATTACTCGTTTGCGCAATTATATCCAAGAAAAACTACAAACGAAAGATATTTGGCAAGGTTAAAGCTGACAAATAATAGTTTATCATGATATCATATAAGATAAACTATAATTTGATAAAAGAAGGGGAAAAAATAATGGCAGAATTAATGGCTTCTAATTTTGTGCATAATGCTATTGATGAAGATTTAAAAGAAGGTAAATATACTGAAGGAATACATACACGTTTTCCTCCAGAACCAAATGGATATTTACATATTGGACATGCAAAATCCATATGCTTAAATTTCGGTACAGCTCAAAAATATAATGGTCTTTGTAACCTTCGTTTTGACGATACTAATCCAGTAAAAGAAGATGTAGAATATGTAGATTCTATTCAAGAAGATGTAAAATGGTTAGGTTTTACATGGAAGGATAGAAAATATTACGCTTCTGATTATTTTGAAAAACTCTATGATTATGCAGTAGAGTTAATCAAAAGAGGTAAAGCTTATGTAGATGATTTAACTGCTGATGAAATCCGCGAATATCGTGGTAATTTGACTGAAGCTGGTAAAGAATCTCCATATCGCAATCGTAGTGTAGAAGAAAACTTAGATTTATTTACACGCATGAAAAATGGTGAATTCGCTGATGGCGAAAAAGTTTTACGTGCAAAAATCGATATGGCTTCACCTAATATTACTATGCGTGACCCAGTTATCTATCGTATAGCGCATATTTCTCATCATCGTACAGGTGATGCATGGTGCATTTATCCAATGTATGACTTTGCTCATCCATTATCTGATGCTATCGAAGGTATTACACATTCTATCTGTACTTTAGAATTTGAAGATCATCGTCCACTTTACGATTGGCTTTTAGATAGTCTTGGTTTTGACGTAAATACACGTCCACGTCAGATTGAGTTTGCTCGTTTGAATATCACAAAAATGGTTATGAGTAAACGTAAACTTCGCCAATTAGTAGAAGGTGGTTATGTATCTGGCTGGGACGACCCACGTATGCCGACTATCTCTGGTCTTCGTCGTCGTGGTTATACAGCAGCAGCAATTCGCGATTTTTGTGAACGCATTGGCGTAGCTAAGGCAAATAGCTTAGTAGATGTAGCAATGCTTGAACATTGTGTGCGTGAAGATTTAAATGCTCATGCAAACCGTATCATGGCAGTGCTTGACCCTATTAAAGTAGTAATCACAAATTATCCAGAAGATAAAACAGAAATGCTTGCTTGTGAAAACTTACCAAATACAGATGCTAAACATTATATGCCATTTAGCCGTGAAATTTATATTGAACGTGAAGACTTCATGGAAGAAGCACCAAAGAAATTCTTCCGCTTAAAACCAGAAGGCGAAGTTCGTTTGAAAAATGCTTATATCATTAAATGTGAAAAAGTTATAAAAGACGAACAAGGAAATATCGTAGAACTTCATTGTTCATATGACCCAGATTCCAAAACTGGTGGTAAAACAGCAGGACGTAAAATCAAAGGTACTATTCATTGGGTAAATGCTTCTACAGCTTTAGATGCACAAGTTCGCCTTTATGATTATTTATTAAATGATGAAGAAGGAGCAGTAAATGGAGATTTCATCGCTTCTTTAAATCCAAACTCTTTAGTAGTATTAGATAATTGTAAAGTAGAACCAAGTGTAAAATGGGCAGCACCTGGTACAAAATTCCAGTTCTTACGTCAAGGTTATTTCTGCGTAGATAAAGATAGCACAATGGATAATTTAGTATTCAATCGTGTAGTAGGTCTTCGTGATACATGGTCCAAAGTTGCTAAAAAAGGATAATTATAATTAATTATAGATAGAGATAATAAAAAAGGGGAAAATAAAAAAATAAAGTGAGGTTTATTCATGGATTCAACAGCTTGGATTGCACTTGCCATTTTCATGGTAGTGTACGTGTTCATCGTTTCGGAGAAAATTCACCGAACTGTAATTGCCCTAACTGGTGCAATGCTCATGATTGTATGTGGTATTTTAACTCAGGAGATGGCTATTCACCATATCGACTTTAATACTATCGGTCTTTTAGCTGGTATGATGGTAGTTGTAAATATCACAGGTGAAACTGGTTTATTTAATTATCTAGCAGTTTGGTCAGCTAAAAAAGTAAAAGCAGAGCCACTAAAATTATTAGTAGCATTATCTTTTTTAACTGCAATCTGTTCTGCATTCTTAGATAACGTAACAACAGTATTATTGACAGTGCCACTTACTTTCAGTATTACAAGACAGTTAAATGTACCAGTAAAACCATTCTTAGTAGCACAAATTTTGGCTTCTAATATCGGTGGTACATCAACACTCATCGGTGACCCACCAAACATCATGATTGGTAGTGCCGTACCAGAAATGGACTTTATGGCATTTCTTACAAACTTATCTGGTGTATGTATAGTTACTTTTATTGTTACAATTGCAATATTATTATTCCTCTATCGTAAACAATTAGTTACAACAGATGAATTAAGAGCAAAAGTAATGGCTATGGACGAACGCCAAGAAATCAAAGATTCTACATTGCTTAAAAAATGTTTAGTAGTATTAGCTATGATCATCGTTACATTCACAATGCATGCTCAATTGCATTTAGAATCTGCAACAGTAGCACTCACAGGTGCATGTATTTTGATGCTCATCAGTATGGCTAGATATGAAAAGAAAATTGCCAATGTATTAAGTCATATAGAATGGTTAGCAATCTTCTTCTTTGCAGGCTTATTCATCTTAGTAGGTGGATTAGTAGAAACAGGCGTAATCAAATTATTAGCAGAAAAAGTATTAGAGATAACAGCAGGAGATTTAACAAGTACGACAATGCTTATCTTATGGCTAAGTGCGATAGCTTCTGCATTTATTGATAATATACCATTCGTAGCAACTCTCATACCGATGATCAAAGATATGGGAGCAATGGGAATGACAAATCTAGAACCATTATGGTGGGCATTATCATTAGGCGCATGTCTTGGTGGAAATGGAACACTAATAGGTGCAAGTGCTAACGTAGTAGTAGCAAGTATGGCAGCAATCCATGGAGAAAAAATCTCCTTTGCTAAATACTTTATGGTAGCTTTCCCAATTATGATTTTATCTATTATTATAAGTAGCATTTACTTATATTTATTCTATCTATAATTTAACAAAAATATTAAAATAAAAAGCCCTTTACTAAGTTATTATCATTTAATATAGTAAAGGGCTTTTTATGTTCATAAATCTTTATTTACTTTTCTTTGGTGGGCAAAGAAAAGTAACAAAAGAATACCCACCGCAGATAAAATTTTAGTTTTGAAAATAATTATCACTTCATACAACGCTTAGAAACTCGCTTCGCTCAAACATTCAGACTAAAAACGTATTCAGCGATAATTATTTTCAATAACCTTAGGTTACCACTAAAATTTTATAATGCGGAAAAATATAATACCAAATATTTCCCGCATTTTAGTATTTTTTACGGTAGCTATAGGCTATTGGTAAAGATAAAAATAGGACTACGGTGTTAGTTCTACTGTTTGAGTGAAGCGAGTTTAGAACGTTGTTGACATATTTTTATCTTTGCCAAAGTAAAAAGTGCGTGAGCGGGTGGTTTCTTTGGTTCGTTTCTTTGCCATCAAAGAAATGAACATCTCTATGACATCAAAGAAATGAACATTTATTTAAATATTGCTATGTTTTACAGAATCAAAGATATCTGTGATTTCTTTAGATGGTGCTTTATCAAGTTTGCTACCGATAATGATAGCTAAAGAGGATAAGATAAAGCCTGGAACGATTTCATAGAGTTGTAAGATTGGATATACAGTTGCGATATCTAATAAGGTGATTTGTTTCCAAACAAGAACAGTGATACCGCCGACAATCATACCTGCTAAGATACCATTTCTTGTAGTGCGACGCCAGAAGAGAGAGAATAATAAAGCAGGGCCGAAAGTAGCACCAAAACCTGCCCAAGCGTAAGCAACGATATTTAAAATGGAGTTATTAGGGTCAAGACCAAGAGCGATAGCTATCAAGGCGATACCGATTACAGATAAACGAGTAACAAGTACTAATTCACGAGGATTGATATCTTTATGAATGAATTGTTTATATAAGTCTTGAGCTACAGCAGAAGCACCTACTAATAATTGAGCGGAAGCTGTACTCATGATAGCTGCAAGTACAGCGGAAAGCACGATACCTGCCCAGAATGGACTAAATAAATGGTCAGTCATAACGAGGAATACTGTTTCAGAATTAGTGCCATTGAGTGGTGTAGTTAAATAAACACTACCAACCATACCTACACATACAGCAGCAGTAAGAGAGATTACTACCCAAGTCATAGCAATGCGAGTGGCTTTTTTCAATTCACTAGAAGAAGTGATAGCCATGAAACGCACTAAGATATGAGGCTGACCAAAATAACCAAGACCCCAAGCAAGTAGAGAAATCAATTCTAATACTGTAGTATAAGAACCATCTGGTTTTGTGAATGGATTGAAAAATTCTGGATTAGTGATGCTGATAGCAGTATATGTATCACCAAATCCCCCTAATGTGAAAGCTGCAGCAATAGGGACGATTAAGATAGCGAAGAACATCATTACGCCTTGGATAAAGTCAGTCCAACAAACGGCTAAAAATCCCCCTACAAAGGTATAAAAGACGATAACGAAAGCACCAAGACAAAGAGCATATTCATAAGGAATGCCAAAAATAGTGTTAAATAATTTACCGCCAGCTACAAATCCAGAAGAAGTGTAGATGATGAAGAAGATTAAAATAAAGATTGCCATGACAACACGAATTAAAGGGCTTTTATCGTGATAGCGATTTTGCAAGAAATCTGGCAAAGTAAGAGAGTTATTGGCAAGTTCTGTATATTTGCGTAATCGGCGAGCGATAAACTGCCAATTTGCCCATGTACCAAGTGCAAGTCCTACGGCAATCCAGCCAGCATTTAGACCAGCCAGATAAGCAAATCCAGGAAGGCCCATGAGCATCCAACCACTCATATCAGAAGCTTCGGCACTCATGGAAGTTACCCAAGCACCAAGTTTTCTGCCACCTAAGATGTAATCGGACATATTATGAGTGCGATAATAAAAATAAACACCGATTGCCATCATGAATAGCAAATAAAGTAAAAAAGCGACGATAATAGATATATTATCAGACATAAGATACCTCCTATTTAATTTTGATGTTTAATTATATGGTTAATATTGTATCATGATAAGCAAAATATGTACATATGTAAATGTGTATACTACAAATAATACAAATATACTATAAATAAGAAAAATATTGCAATAAATATAAGGGAGATTTACTTTGTGGATTGTATACAAAATTTTTTTGTATTTTTAATTGACAAATATAATGTCCAGTCATATAATAAAAAACATCAACAGTGATGTACATCAGAATTAAATAAAAAATTGTTGATATTATCTTGTAATTTAATAGCAAAATAAGACAAAGACGTCTTGTTAAAAGATATACAAAGCAGTATATCCTTTGACAAGGCGTTTTTTATTTTAGCAATTATTATATATTTTTGGCTTATTTTGTGATGAAGAAAGGGTGTAATTTATGAAAAAATTAGCGTCTATATTATCTATGACTGCTATGTTCATAGCGATGATGGCATCTGTGGCTTTCGCCGCTGACGATACTACAGCAGCAATAGATACAGGTGATACAGCATGGGTTTTAATCAGTGCAGCACTTGTATTTATCATGACACCAGGTCTTGCATTTTTCTATGGTGGTATGGTAAGAAGTAAAAACGTATTGAGTACCATAATGCACAGTTTCTTCATTGTAGCGATGATTTCTGTGGAATGGGTTCTTATTGGTTATGCAATGACTTTTGGCAGTGATATTGGTGGTTTTATTGGTAGCTTAGACAAAGTTGGTTTGACTGGTGTGGGCATGCAGGTAATGGCAAATGGTACAATTCCTGAACTTGCTTTTGTAGCCTTTCAGTGTATGTTTGCTATTATTACACCTGCACTTATTACTGGTGCTTTCGCAGAAAGAATGAAATTTGGTGCTTTTGTAGTATTCATCTTATTATGGGCAATCTTAATCTATAACCCTATGGCCCATTGGGTATGGGGTGGTGGCTTCTTAGCTAAACTCGGTGCCTTAGATTTTGCAGGGGGATTAGTAATTCATATTTTATCTGGTGTATCTGGTCTTACAGTATGTATTTTACTTGGCAAACGCCATGGTTATGGCAAAGTTCCAATGCTTCCACATCATTTACCAATGACTGTACTTGGTGCAGCACTTTTATGGTTTGGTTGGTTCGGATTCAATGCAGGTTCTGCTCTCGGTGCTAATGCACTTGCTGCAAATGCTTTTGTTACTACACAGGCAGCAGCAGCTATGGCGACTGTATCTTGGGTAGCATGTGAATGGATGCATCATGGCAAACCTACTATCTTAGGTGCAGCTTCTGGTTGTGTTGCAGGTCTTGTAGCCATCACTCCAGCAGCAGGTTTTGTTGCTCCACTTCCAGCTGTATTTATCGGCTTAATCGGTGGTATTGTTTGTTACTTTGCAGTAGCAGTTGTTAAAGAAAAATTCGGTTATGATGATTCCTTAGATGCTTTCGGTGTTCATGGTATCGGTGGTACATGGGGGGCTGTAGCTACAGGTTTATGGTGTTCTACAGAAATAAATCCAGCTGGTGCAGATGGTTTATTCTATGGTAGTGCAGATACTTTAATCGCTCAGTTGATTTCTATAGTAGTAGCTTATGTACTTGCTATTGTAGGTTCTTATATCTTATTTAAAGTTGTTAGTTGCTTTATGCAGGTTCGTGCAAGTGAAAATGAAGAAGTTTCTGGTATTGATATCTGTGAACATGGTGAACGAGCATACAATCAATCTATTATGAGCGCCAATACATTGCTTTCCAGTAATGCAGAAGCTTTTGCTAGTGAAAATTTTACAAAACCTGTTGATTTAAAATAATAAAATTAAAATTTAAAAATTTTAGTGGTATTATTATAAGAAAAAGAATTTATAAATTTTCATTAGTAAGGGGTAGATTTTATGCGCAAAATAACGAAAATAGAAATTATAACTCGTGCTAGTAAATTAGAAGAATTAAAAGAAGCTTTGAATAAAATCGGTGTTCAGGGCATGACTGTAAGTCAAGTATACGGCTGTGGCTTACAAAAAGGTCATACTGAAGTATATCGTGGCAAACAATATAGCGTAAATCTTGTACCAAAAGTAAAGATTGAGACAATTGTTTGTGCAGTTCCTGTAGAATTAGTTTTAGAAACAGCACGCAAAGCTTTGCAGACAGGTCATATTGGTGATGGTAAAATCTTTGTTTATGATGTAGAGAATGCTATGCGTATTCGCACAGGAACAATGGGTGATAAAGCTATCACAGATGATGAAGCATGATTAATTTCCTTCATTATAATAAGCGTAGTCAATTTGACTATATAGTATAATGAAAGAAATATCTTTATACACAAACAAGAAATATCTCTATAGATAAATAGAGATATTTCTTGGATATTTTTTAGCTTATTAAATAACTTATAAATGAATATACGAAAGAGAAGTTAGATATTGCCTAACTTCTTTTTTTTATCTTGTATAAAGTTAAAATAAATATATTTTATGCTATAATATAATATATTATCAAAATCGAGGTGTAGCTTATGTCTTTAACTGATAAAGAAATTATGGATGGCGTATTAGCTGAATTTAGCAATTTAGCAGCTATTCCGCGTAAATCAAATCATGAAGAAGCGGTAAGTAATTTTTTGAAAGAACGTGCTTTATCTTTTGGTTGCAAGGTAGTTCAAGATGAAAAATTTAATTTAATCATTGATAAAGAAGCAGCAAAAGGCTGTGAAGCTTGGCCGCGTGTAATCATTCAAGGTCATATGGATATGGTATGCGTAGCAGCTGAAGGTGTGCAATATGATCCACTTACAAGCCCTATTAAAATTATCAATGATGGTGAATTTTTACGTGCTGATGGTACTAGTCTTGGTGCTGATGATGGTATCGGTGTAGCAGCAGCTATGTATTTATTACAACAAGATTTCAATCATGGTCCTATTCGTGCTATTTTCACTGTAGATGAAGAACAGGGTATGACTGGGGCAAAAGCATTAGATGCTAAATATTTATTAGATGCAAAATATCTTATAAACTGTGATTCTGAAGCTTTTGATATGCTCACTTTATCTAGTGCAGGCAGTGTAAATGTCGATGCAGAGCGTCGTATTACATGGCATAAACCAGAACATCGTTCTGCTTATAAATTTGTAGTCAAAGATTTACATGGTGGTCATTCTGGTGAAGCTATTAATTGTGGTTATGCTAATGCTGTAAAAATCATTGCTCAAGCAATTAATAGCATTATGAAAAAAACAGAAATTGAACTTGCAAGTATCAGCAGTTTAAAAGCAAGAAATGTAATTCCATCAGAAGCTGAATTTGTATTCACTTCCCCACTTTCCAATGTGAAGGTATTTGATGTAGTAGTAGCTGAAATCACAGATTATTTAAAAGCTGCTTATGGCAATGTAGAAAAGAATTTCACAGTTACTTGTGTTCCTTGTGAGCTTCCAGAACGTGTAATGTCTGAAGAAGATGCAAGCAGTATTGTGGACTTCATTAATTTGAGCATGACTGGCGTGCTCAAGATGTCTCAAGTTGAAGAAGGCTTAGTAGAATTATCTGCAAATATCGGTCCTGTTGTTACTAAAGAAAATGCAGTGGAAATATCTGTATTCCCAAGAAGTGCTGTAGATGCATTGACTAGAGAAATTGCAAATATTTATATTCAATTAGGTAAACGCTGTGGTATTCGCGTTGTAAGTGGAGAACCTGCTCCTGGTTGGCCTGCAAATTCAGATAGCCAATTAAAACATGTAGTATTAGAAACTTTCAAAGAACAAAATGGTTTTAATATGAAAGCAAAATCCATTCATGCAGGTCTTGAATGTAGCTATTTCTATGCTAAAAATCCAAACTTAGATATAATTTCTATTGGACCAAACAACATAGATATTCATAGCCCAAATGAAAGATTGGAATTAAAAACATTAGTTCCTCATGTAAAATTAATTAAAGGCGTTATGGAAAAATTAGATAAATAATGGTTAATGTTCGTTTTTCTTTTGTGTAAAAGAAAAATGAACCAAAAAGAAAACCACCGCAGATAAAATTTTAGCTTTGAAAAACATTATCATTTCATACAATGCTTAAAACTCGCTTTGCTCAGACAGTTAAGCAAAAGGCGTATTCAATGATAATGTTTTTCAATAATCTTGCGATTACCGCTAAATTTTATAATGCGGAAATAGATTACGTATTATTAGAAAAATTTCCTCATAGTATAGATATTATATTTATTGTATAAGATTTATATTATGAGGATTTTTTATTATTAGTTTTTAAATAAAAAATAATAAGCAAATATTCCTCACGTTAGCAATTTTTTTGTAGCTGAAAGCTATTGGGAATTATAAAATCATATCTATGAATTTAGCTCTACTGTTTGAACGAAGTGAGTTTAGAGCGTTATAGATATGGTTTTATAATGGATAAAGAAAAATTGGTATCGGGAGGTAGAGTTCTTTTGTTACTTTTCTTGCTCATGAAAGAAAAGTAAGCATAAAAATGTAGGTGTTCATTTCTTTGGTGGCAAAGAAACGAATCAAAGAAAACCACCGCAGATAAAATTTTAGCTTTGAAAAAATATATAGGTATTCATTTTCTTTAGTGGTAAAGAAAACGAAGCAAAAGAAACCACTCTCTCACGCACTTTTTATGATAACCTGATGGCTACCGTAAAAAATGCTAAAATGCGGGAGATATTTGGTGTTATTTAAGATTTCTTTTTATAAATAAGTATCTACCTATCATTTTGAAGTAAATAATATATTTTACTTATGAATACATATATGATAATATAAGGTCAAGGTTGAACGAGATGTTAATTAAGAAACTATAAATAAGATAATTTATGAAAGAAGGCTTTATATTATGATTAGAAAAGTTCCTGTACCTACTGCTGGGGTGATGCTTGGATTGGCGGCTCTTGGCAATTTGCTTGCACCATATTCTATGATTTTGAAATATGCTTGCGGTATTAGTTCTGCGTTTTTAGGGGTGTTGTTATTTAGCAAAATTATTTTACATCCGCAGATGATGAAAAATGATTTGAATGGAAATTCTATTTTTGCCAGTGTGTTTGCTACTTTCTTTATGGCGATTATGCAACTTTGCACTTATACTTTTCCGTTTGCACCTATAGCTAGTGAAGTAGTTTGGTATGGGGCGATTTGTGGTCATTTTATGTTGATGGCGTGGTTTACTTATCGCTATATCATCAATTTTGAATTAAGAGATGTTTTTCCAACATATTTTATAGCGTATGTAGGTATCGTGGTAGCGTCTGTTACAGCGCCTACTTTTAATCACCACAATTTAGGTGAATATATTTTCTGGTTTGGTTTCAGTATGTATATGATATTATTCGCTCTTGTTACTATCCGTTATTGCAGTAAACATGCAATCGCTGAACCAGCTAAACCTTTATTTTGTATCTATACTGCACCAATGAGTTTAAGCTTAGCGGGTTATCTTGCTTGTGTTGCTGATAAATCTTTAATCATGATTGTGATTATGCAGATATTAGCTCAAGGATTATTTGTGGCAGTGCTTACACAGATGCCAAAACTTTTAAAATTAAAATTCTATCCTAGTTATGCAGCATTTACTTTCCCATTTGTTATCACTGCGATTGCACTTCGTCAGACTGTTAGTTATTTAAATGAAATCAATATAGCAGTACCTAGCATTTTAAATTATCTAGTAGTGGTAGAAACTATCTTAGCTACAGCGATTGTAGTCTATGTATTCATCAGATATTTGAAATTCTTACATGAACAAATGATTGTAAATATGGGGGATAGAGCAAAAACTGTTTTTAGTACTATAACTAATATTGTTAAATAATGAAGCCTTCAAAATTCTAAGAATATACCTTAATGATTTAGGTTTAGACTCTATGTCTAAACCTTATTTTTTTGCTTTTTGATAAAAATAAAAAAGAAGCTATCTCAATGGATAGCTTCTTCTTCAACAATAACACTATAAGAAGAGGGCTGACATCGGCAAACATCAGTTTATTCTCTTCTTTGTTTATTATACTACAATGAATATGGCAAAACAAGTTGAATTAATTTAGATATTATATTAGGTATTATAATTGATTTGTTTCAACTAAGGACAGGATATGTTATCAAAAAGCATTTTGCCAAATAGTCTATAGATGGTATAATATAGCTATTGTTTTTAACTATTTATAATTTGTATATATAAGAAAGGATGGAAATGAATGGTTGAATCAGCATGGTCGCTATTGCCTCCGATAATTACCATAGTATTGGCTTTGGCGACAAAAGAAGTATACATGTCGTTGATTGTGGGTATCTTTGTAGGGGCTTTAATGTTCACAGGCTTTGATTTATTAGCTGCTATTGATACATTTTTTGCAATTATGTCCGATAAAGTTGGCGGAAATGTATATATTTTAGTATTTTTGGTCTTATTAGGTATTATTGTAGCAGCTATTGCTCGCTCTGGTGCTTCTCGTGCTTATGGTGAATGGGCAGCAAGTGCAATCAGAGGAAAACGCAGTTCCTTACTCGTTACTTCTATCTTAGGGGTAGTTATCTTTATCGATGACTATTTTAACTGTTTGACTGTAGGTACAGTTATGCGTCCTGTTACTGATAAATTTAATGTAACTCGTGCAAAACTCGCTTATATCATTGATGCTACAGCAGCACCAATTTGTATTATCGCTCCAGTATCTAGCTGGGCAGCAGCAGTTAGTTCTTCACTTCCAGAAGACAGTGCTATTGATGGTTTCTCCTTATTCTTGCAGACAATTCCTTTTAATATGTATGCATGGTTTACTATTATCTTTATGTTGTTCTTGATTTGGACAGGTAAAGATTTTGCTGCTATGAAAACTTTAGAGAAAAAAAGCGGTGGCAAATTAGTAATTCCTGAAGAATATAAAGAAGAAAAAATGGAAGCAGTAGGTAATGGTAAAATCTTAGATTTATTATTACCACTTATCGTTTTAATCGGTGGTTGTATCTTCGGTATGCTTTACACTGGTGGTATTTTAGAAGGTGCTAGTGTATCTGATGCTTTTGCAAATTGTGAATCTGCCAGAGGTCTAGTAATTGGTTCCTTTATCGCTTTAGTATTCACATTTTTACTCTATGTACCACGTGGGGTGCTTCGCTTTGGTAAATTCTGTGAATGTTTTAACCAAGGTTTTAGAGCTATGACTCCAGCTATCTTTATCTTATGTCTTGCTTGGAGCTTATCTGGTGTTTGTGGTGAAGATTATTTGAATATCGGCGGTTATGTTGGCGGTATTGTATCCAATAATGCTACTGTAGGTATGTTCATGCCAGCTGTATTCTTCCTTGTAGCTATCGGTCTTGCTTTTGCTACTGGTACTTCTTGGGGTACATTTGGTATCTTGATTCCTATAGCTCTTGCTGTAGTATCTACAGATCCACATCTTTTAGTGGTTACAGTAGCAGCAGTATTAGCTGGTGCTGTAGGTGGTGACCATGTATCACCAATATCTGATACAACTATCTTAGCTTCTGCGGGGGCTCAATGTAGTCATATCGACCATGTAAGTACACAGGTTCCATATGTAATCGTAGTAGCTAGTTGTGCATTTGTAGGTTATTTAGTAGCTGGTATTGCTGGTAATGGCTGGATTGGTGTAGTATCTGGTTTTGTTTTATTAGCTATAGCTATGACTTATATTTATAAAGTTTTAATGAAAGATTAATAAAGATTAATTAAGAAAACTCTAGGATTTATATTCTAGAGTTTTTTATATCTAAGTTTATATTTGATATTATTAGGAAATTTATATTTTTTTGTAAAATATAAATATAAAATAAGGAAATAATATAGTAGTGGATTTTTACATATATATGATATAGTATAGAATTAGTTAAGAATGGATTTATAAATTAATAATAAAATTTGTGGAGGATTTTATGGGAAGATTTTATAAAAAAGCGATAGTTACAGCTTTATTAGTATCAGCATTATCAACTACAGCTTTTGCAGCGCCAGAAGATGTATATACAAATATTGCTGATAGTGCAGTGATTATGGATGCAACAGATACATCAGTGTTTAAACCAGCAGCTATTAAATCGTTGACAGATTATGATGAACATTATCGTTTATATAAATATGACACGATATCAATTAGAATTATAGGCTACAAAGATGCTCAAGGCTTGGATAGCATTATGATCGGTACAGATGGCTATGTAAATTTACCTTATGCAGGTAGCGTGAAATTAGCAGGTCTAACTATTGAAGAAGCAAAACAAGTATTGACTGCAAAATTTGGCAGATATATTAAAATACCAGATATGTCAATAATCGTCACTAATTATGGACCTAGAAAAGTACAGGTATTAGGAGAAGTGAATGTTCCAGGTACAGTGGAATTAGCTTCTGATGATATGAATGTATTATCTGCTATTTCTAGAGCTGGATGGGTGACTACATATGGTCGTATCAAAAAAGTACAGGCCATTCGCATAGATGATGGTGTTATGTATGTGAAAGAAGCCAATATTAAAGATTATATAGAAAAACATGATATCAGTCAGAATTTTGCCTTAGAAGATGGAGATATTATATATATTCCTAAATCTAATAAAATCGACTTCCATAAAGACGTATTACCACTTATCAATGTATATAGTACGTATAGAGCTTTGACTGATTAATTAGGAGTGAAATAATGGATATAAATAATGCAAATGATAATGATACAATTGATTTAAGAAAATTGTTTTCTTTAATGATGGAAAAGAAAAAGATAGTTCTAGCGATAGTAGTAATTTGCACTATTATTGCTACTATAGTTGCTTTTGTCTTGCCAAAATCTTATCAATCTACCACACTTGTACGTGTAAAATCTAACAACAGCTCTACTATGGCTGGTTATGCAGCTATGGCAGCTGGTTTTGGTATAGATATAGGGGGTGGAAGTTCCGGTTCACCTGAGTCTTATATTGAATTAATGAAGTCTCGTGAAGTCTTAGAGCCGATTATTGCTGAATTAGATTTACCAGATGAGGATAAAGAAAAATTAACAGTAGAAGATTTTGCAAAGAAAAATTTAGAAGTTATTAATATTAAAAAGACCGATTTAATAACAATAGCAGCTTATGGTAAGACTCCAGAAGGAGCGCAGATGATCTCTCAAGGGGTAGCAGATAATTTCTTAGCTTTGATGACTAAATTAAATAAAGAAGATAATTCTTCTGTGTTAAAATTTCTTGATGAACGTATAAAAATTGCCAAAGAAGAGATGGAAACAGCGGAAAATAAATTGCAAGCATATCAACAGGAACATAAAATCTATGCACCTGATGAACAAGCGAAAGCTATTATTACTAATTTAAATACTTATGATACAACTGTAGCCCAGCTTCAAGCACAAAGTGAAGGTGATAGTGCAAAACTCGCTGGTGTGACTAGTCAATTGGAACAGCAAAATGCATCTTTATTAGAATATAATGTATCTGATAATACAAATATCGGCAATATCCGTGAGTCTATAGTCAATAAACGTGTAGAACTTGTAGGACTTCAGCAACAATTTACTGATGAACATCCAGATGTGATTAAAGCGAAAGAAGAATTAAATAGCCTTGAAAGATCTTTATCTGATGAGATCGCAAAGGCTGTAAATTCTCAATCAGTGACTTTAAGTCCAGTGCAATCTAATCTTTTAAAAGATAAAATCAGCACAGAAGTGCAGATATCTGTAAATAATGCTTCTTTGGAAGCTTTAAAAGCAAAACAAGCAGAAGCTCAAGAAAGTATCGCTACATTATCCGCTGATAGTGTGGAATATATGCGTTTAGAACGCAATGCTAAAATTACAGGTCAAGTATATACTTCTCTTGTACAAAACTATGAACAGACTAGAATACAAGAAGCGAAGGACTCTATGGATATCCAGATCATTGATGCAGCAGATTTGCCAAAAGAAGATATGCCAGCTAAGCCAAATAAAAAATTAATTGTAGTTATTGGCTTTGTCTTAGGTATAATGATCAGCTTTGGTTATACTTTATATAATTATAGTAGAAGATATGGTTTATAATAGGAAATAAAGATAAAAGGAGAAGTATAAATTTAAAATAAATATGGCTTCTCCTTTTATACTATAAATAAAAATAAATGCAATGTAGGTGAATTTATTGGTACAAAATTATAAAACTAAGCTAAAACAGAATATCCGCATAATTTGGTCCGGTATATCACTGATGGCAGATTATCTAGCAGTATTATTAGCAGAGATGATAGCGATATATTTTAGTGAGGAAAATCTTCGTCATATAGATTTATTTATCGTTATACCATTTATCTATATAGCTTTTATCGCTGCTGCTAGGACTTATCGTCGTACTATCCCTTTTTGGCAGAGAATAGAGTCGCTTTTTTATAGTAGTATCTATAGTATTATTGCTATCTTACTATTCTTTTTCGTACGAGCAAGTTCTACTGAACATAGTATAGCTTTTTTAGCTTTATTATGGCTATTTAGTTTTATTTGTCTTATAATTATGCGTTATTTATTAAAGCGTATTTTAGATGAAAGAAAGATATTTCAAATTCCTTTACTTATTATTGGGGCTCAAGAAGAAGCATTAGCTTTTGTTAAAGCTATCAATAGTGATATAGGAATGAGTTCTTATAAAATAGTAGGTTTAATCAGTGATAAAAATCCTGTAAAAGGATTAGAAAATTATCCGCTATTAGGTGATTTTAAGGATATGGAAAAGACTATTAAAACTACAGGAGTAAATAATGTATTGATAGCTATTCCATATTTGGAACAAGCGAAAATGCAAAATATTATTCATCGTGTACAGCCATTGGTAAAAAATATCTGTATCATTCCAAATCTTACAGCTATTCCTATGGGGGGGATAGATGTAGAAACATTTTTTACGGAAAAAATCATGCTTATTCGTGTGCGTAATAATTTAGAACGCAGATTTAATCGCATTATTAAATATTTATTTGACATGATATTGACTATAGTGGGAACAATTTGTATTTCTCCACTTTTAGTCATCATAGCTATATGGATATATAAAGATTCTCCTGGACCTGTGATATTTAAACATATGCGAGTGGGTAAAGATGGTAAAGAATTCCCTTGTTATAAATTTCGTTCTATGTGTGTAGATGCTAAAGAAAAATTAGAAGAGTTGTTGCAAAATGATCCTGAGGCAAGAGCAGAATGGAAACGAGATTTTAAATTAAAGCATGATCCTAGAATTACTAAATCTGGAGCTTTTTTGCGTAAGACTAGTCTTGATGAATTGCCACAGATTTTTAATGTATTAAAAGGTGAGATGAGTCTTGTAGGACCAAGACCTATAATTAAAGCAGAGATGCAGCGTTATGGTAATTATATTAATGATTATTTAATGGTGCGACCAGGAATTGCAGGAATGTGGCAATGTAGTGGTCGTAATGATATAGACTATACAGAGCGTGTGCATATGGATAGTTGGTATGTACGTAATTGGTCTGTATGGCTAGATATAATGATTTTATGGAGAACTTTTAAAGCAGTATTTGCAAAAAAAGGAGCTTATTGATAGATGAAAATTATTATTTTAGCAGGTGGTGGCGGTACTAGATTATTTCCACTATCTAGAGATTGTTATCCAAAACAATTTCTGCATGTAATCGGAGATAAATCTTTACTTGCACAAACTATAGAGCGATTTTTAGGTTTAGTAGAAGCAAAAGATATTATCATAGTGACTAATGAACGCTATATTTTTCATGTGCAATCAGAATTGAAAACTATAAATGCACAAGAAGCACATATTATCACTGAGCCTATGGGAAAAAATACAGCTCCAGCTATTGCTTTGGCACAGAGTTATTGTCAGGATATATTGCAATGTGATGATGATGAGATTTTATTTGTCAGTCCATCAGATCATTTAATAAAACCGATAGATGCTTTTCAAGATTTAATTAGAAATGCTCAAGATGTAGCTAAAGATAATATAGTTACTTTAGGAATTAAACCTACAAAACCAGAAATTGGTTATGGTTATATTGAAGCAGAGAAAAATAATAACTTAGTTAAAAAAGTTATTTCGTTTAAAGAAAAGCCAGATTTGGTTACAGCTAAAGAATATATATCTTCTGGTAATTATTATTGGAATGGTGGTATGTTTATGTTTAGCATAGCTACTATGCAGGCTGAACTCACTAAATATATGCCAGCAATAATAGATATTACCCAAAATAGTTATCAATATACAGTAGATAATTTTAAAAATATGCCAGATATATCCATTGACTATGCAGTAGCAGAAAAATCACAAAAGATGATGATGATACCAATGGAAAATATTTATTGGAATGATATTGGCAGTTTTGATGCTATTGCAGAAGTACTTTCTGATGAAGATAAAAATGTATTTAAAGGTGATATTTTAGCGGAAAGCTGTACAGATACTATGATTATTGGTGACACTCGCTTAATTGCTGGCATTGATTTAGAAAATTTAATGATCATTGATACACCAGATGCATTGCTTGTGGCCAAAAAAGGTGAAAGTCAAAAAGTAAAAAATATAGTGAATAAGCTTAAGCAAAATAAAAGAAAAGAAGCAAAAGAAAATGTCACTATGTATCGTTCATGGGGAAAATATACTTTACTTACCGAAAGTGAAGGTTATAGAGTACGTAAAATAGAGATGAATCCAGGAGCTTCACTTACTATGCAGATGCATTATCATCGTAGTGAGCATTGGACAGTCATTTCTGGTACAGGTAAAACTATTATTAATGATAGAGAAAGTATTTTTACGGAAAATCAAAGTACTTATATTCCTATGGGAGTAAAGCATAAATTATCTAATCCAGGAAAAATACCTTTGATTATTATAGAGGTGCAATCTGGTAAATATATTAATGAAGCTGATATTGTAGTTTTTGAATAGTTTAAAAATGTAGGTGAATTATTGAATGAAAATAGCAGTGGTATGTGATTGGCTTGTAACTTATGCTGGAGCCGAAAAGGTTTTAGAACAAATATTAAATATATATCCCAAAGCAGATTTATTTGCTTTAGTAGATTTCTTAGATGAAGATAAACGTGATTTTATTAAACATAAGAAAGTAACAACATCTTTTATTCAACATTTGCCAAAAGCTAAAACTAAATATAGATCTTATTTGCCTTTAATGCCACTTGCTATTGAACAATTAGATTTATCAAAATATGATTTAATTATATCTAGTTCTCATTGTGTAGCAAAAGGAATTATGACAGGACCAAATCAAGTACATATATCATATGTACATTCTCCGATTCGTTATGCATGGGATTTACAACATCAGTATTTGAAAGAAGCAGGATTGACAAAAGGGATAAAAGGTTGGTTAGCTAAAATAATACTTCATTATATGAGGATATGGGATACAAGAACAAGTAATGGAGTAGACTATTTTATAGCTAATTCTAAATTTATAGCGAAACGTATTTGGAAATGTTATCGAAGAAAATCAGATGTAATTTATCCACCAGTTGATGTGGAAGCATTTGAGTATTGTGATCAAAAAGAGGATTTTTATTTAACAGCATCTAGAATGGTTCCATATAAAAAAATGGATTTAATAGTAGAAGCATTTACGCAGATGCCAGATAAAAAGTTAATTGTAATAGGTACAGGCCCTGATTTTGATAAGATACAAAAGATAGCTCAAGGTCATGATAATATAAAATTAATGGGATATCAGCCGTTTAGTGTATTAAAAGAACATATGCAAAAAGCAAAAGCTTTTGTTTTTGCAGCGGAAGAAGATTTTGGTATAACACCAGTTGAAGCGCAGGCTTGTGGAACACCTGTAATTGCTTATGGTAAAGGTGGAGCATTAGAAACAGTAAGAGGATTAGAAATAAAAGATAATCCTACGGGGGTATTTTTTTATAAGCAAGATGAAGAAAATTTAATAAAAGCAATAAGTTATTTTGAAAAGAATTTAGAAAAAATACAAATTGAAGATTGTAGAAAAAATGCTTTAAATTTTAGTATAAATAAATTTATATCTAGATTTGATAAATATATAAAGGATTGTAAAAATGAAAAATATTACAGTTGATGCAAGGATGATAAATTCTTCTGGAATAGGAACTGTTATAAAAAATATATTAAAAAGAATGATAGTTCTAAAGTCTGAATGGAATTTTTTTATTTTAGGTAATTTATTAGAATTAAAAGAATATGATTTTTTAAAACAGAATAATATAAAATTAATATCATGTGAAGTACCAATTTATTCGATAAAAGAGCAAATAGAATTGATAAAAAAAATACCAAAAGAAACAGATGTTATGTGGAGTCCACATTATAATATACCTATATTTTATAAAGGTAAACTAATAGTAACTGTTCATGATGTTTTTCATTTAGCAATGCCACAATTTGTAAAGGGTATTCATAAACGATTATATGCTAAATTTATGTTTCAGATGATAAAATATAAAGCAGATAAAATAATATGTGTTTCAAATTTTACGGCTAGTGAATTAGAAAAATATGTTGGTTTAAATAAAAATAAAATTGAAGTAATCTATAATGGAATTGATAAAGATTGGTTTAATATAAAGTCGGAGAAATCAGTGTGTGATAAACCATATTTATTATACGTAGGGAATGTTAAGCCACATAAAAATTTAATTAATTTAGTAAAAGCTTTTGATTTAATTAAAGATAAAATACCACATACATTAGTTATAGTTGGTAAGAAAAAAGGCTTTATAACAGGGGATAATAATATTTTTAAAATAACTGAAAAAATATCAGATAGAGTAATTTTTACAGGCTATATAGATGATAATTTATTAAAGCAATATTACAAACAAGCAGATTTATTAATATTTCCTTCATTGTATGAAGGATTTGGATTACCACCACTTGAAGCTTTAGCTACAGGAACAAATGTTATTTGTAGCAATATTTTAGTTTTAAAAGAAGTTTGTACAGATATGGTAAGATATTTTGATCCATTGGATATAAATAGTATAAGTAAATGTATTATAGAAAATATAATGGTCGATACTTCGATAAAAAATATAAATTTATTAGATAAATATAACTGGGAAAAATCAGCTACAAAATATATAAATAGTATAGAAGGAATGTTAATAGATGATAGAAATTAGTATAATAGTTCCTGTATATAATACAGAAAAGTATATAATAAGATGTATAAATTCTGTATTAAAACAAACTTTTAGAAATTGGGAATTAATTTTAATTGATGATGGTTCAATAGATTCATCGGGCAAAATCTGTGATTTTTTTCAAAAAAAAGATAATCGTATAAAAGTTATTCATAAAAAAAATGAGGGTGTAAGTATTGCGCGAAATTTGGGAATAACTTTATCAAAAGGAAATTATATAACTTTTATAGATAGTGATGATTGGGTAGAGCTTGATTATTTAGAATTAATGTATAAAGCAATAAAAGAAATGAATATAGATGTGATTGTTTCTGGTTGTGTATACGAAGATAAAAATGGTCCCAAAAATCCATTTAAAAAAGGAAAACCTGTTATTTATAATAAAAATGAAGCTAAAAAAGAATTTTTTAAGCAAGATAGGTTTATTTGGACAATATGTGATAAATTATATAAAGCTGAATTATTGAAAAGAGTAAAATTAAATACACATTTAAAGATAGCAGAAGATATGTTATTGTTTTGGAATATAATGAACAATGTTGAAAGAATAGGATATGTACCTTTATATAAATATCATTATGATAGAATGGCAAGTAGTACAATGTCAAGTGATTTTTCATTAAAATGGTTTCATTCACTAAAGGTAAAAAAATATATTTTAGAAGATGTACAAAAATTTTCTGTAGAATATAAATTCTTAGCTAAAGCTGTGTATATAGGTGAAGTAGCAGGATTGTTTAAGAAAATAATAAAAAATAATAAATATAAGACAGGACGGTTAACAAAAATATTACAAAAAATTTTAAGGAAAAATTTTTATTTTGCTTTTTATAGAATAGATACTAATGTATTAACTTTTAGACAACGTTTAGGCATAATATATGCCTGTTTACCATATAAATTATGTGTTTTTTTTAAAAAAATTTTATGATTTTAGGTGATAATATAAGATGTCATTATGTTCAATATTATTTTTATTTATTATAATCAAAATTGCAATAGATAAGACAAATGTAAAAATAAAATATTTAAATTATGTTACGTTACTAATGATAATAGAAGTATTAAATATAAATGCTGCTTTTTTAGCAATAAATGATAGCTTTATTAATATAAAATATGTAATGAGTATATTTTTAATAATATATACTTTATATTATATAAAAAAATCTATTATATTGATACCTAAGTTATTGCTTTATTTAGAATGTTTATTATTATTATCAGTAATAGTAGGAATTTTTATAGAGATTATTAATCCATATAATGGATTGATAATTAATTATAATACTAGTAAAGGTTGGGATCTTTATGTATTGGGATTACTTAATAAAGAAAAGGTAGATATATCATATGGAAGTATATTAATTTTATATACAAAGGTATTTTTATATACAATAACAACTTGTTTAATAAAAACTACATGTAATAAAAAGGATATTATATATATATTAAATAATATTATAAAATATACTAGGTTTATAATTTATTATGGATTTGTAGAATTCATAATAAAAAATGTAATAAATAATTTAGATATAATAATATGGTTTAATACAGTTATGTTTGGCAAATCATCACAAATATCTTTTGCTGACGATGTATATAGATTAACAGGGGTAACATCAGAGCCATCATATTTTGTAATATCAT
>ULWT01061072.1_pt1 | contig 27818 bp, 37 predicted proteins | sample 1960611 | NCBI WGS metagenome assembly ULWT01 (sample SAMEA4835819, study PRJEB28245) | human gut metagenome | biome: gut microbiome; material: fecal sample | place: Denmark | collected 2008
ATTTAACTGTTTACATTCTTGTACTATTAATTCAATTAATTTGCTCATTTCCGCCGTATTATAAACACTAGACCCATAATATGTAATTACATTTGTAAAACCGCTCTAATTTGCTTTTCATTGTTTCTGTAATCCAACCTAGACCGTGATTACTCCAAGCTTGTCTAAATCTTTCTACTGCTTCATTCTTAACTGGTATAATTTCATAACTACCAATATTTTTAATTAAATCTCGATATATGTCTTCTTTTGGTATATGTAATTTATCTTGTAATTTTCCTAATAGTACCCAGCAATAAGCATTGCTATCTAAACTCCTTTTTTGCTTATATTCTTTTATTTCAAATTGTTTATCTTTTGCTTGTTCTAGTAAATAAGTTATTATTTTGTTACTTGTTCCTACCATATAATCACCTACTCAATAACTTTTGTTAAATCAGTTCCTAGTTCCAAATAACTATCAATTATTTGTCCTTTTAACAGTTCGTCATCTCCAGCTTGTTTTAATGCTTCTTGTCCAAACATATAATGACTAGATTTATATACAACTTCTTGATTTTCAGGAACGACTATTTTTATTTTTGAATTTTGATTATATAATTCGTGCCATCTATGTGTTTTATTGTTTATTTTACTTAGTTCATACTCTAATCTTTTTAACTGTTGTAAATTTAGTTCTTCTAAACTACACCATATTTCTTGATTTATTTTTAAAGACAAATCACTTACTACAATTCCTTGTTTTCTACATAATTCATTTATTGCAACTTTAACTATTTTCATTGCTTCATCATAACTTATAAATATATTGTTATATATTTCTTCTTTTTTGTTCCTTTGTTTGAATTGTTCAACTTTGTCCATATCTTGCCCACTAGCAATACCATTGTCTATACCCAATCCACAAAACCCTAATGCCCTACCTATTGCTGATGTCTCACAATTTTCAAGCATTGATATTGAATTTACTAATCCTTTTTTTATTTCACTTGCATACCCTGTTGCTAATTCTTTTTCATTTTCATCATATATTGTTGCTTTTACTGTTACATCATTTTCTGTTTTATCTATTATTTCTGTTATTATTCTTCCGTTTGGATTCAACTTCCTAAAAGCTAATATTCTTTCACTTACTTCTGCATATTTCTTACCTTTTATATCAGTCTTTTTTATTTCTGCATTTACTTTCTCAATGTCTTTATAATCCATTCTCTAACTCACACTCCTCTTTAATTAATTCAAATATACTTGGTTCTTCTACTTCTTTAATTTCTTCTTCAATCCAATTTCCACTAAAAAACCAATCAACTGTACTTTCTATATTTTCTAGCTGTTCTACTGTCATTTCTCCATTTTTGCCAAGTGGAGTTACTGTTATTCCTAATCTATTAAGTACATATTCTTCTGCATCTGCTTTTTCCACTATTTCATTAGTAGTCATATTTCTATAATATTTCATTTTTTCTCTCCTTTGACATATCTACTTTTTCGTGCTATACTAAAAATAGATATGAATTTATATAAGTTTATGTTTAGAACTAATTTTGGTTTTCGGCATCTGAAATTAGTTCTTTTATTTTGCATAAAATAGCTTTTTCATTGTTATATGAATTTGCTGTTGCTATTCTTTTTATTCTGTCTATTAATTCTTTCTGTTCATCATTTTCAAATCTTAAATCTTTATTTTCTTCGTGTACTGCTAAATTTTCGTTTGTTAATTCTTTATTCTGTTTTTGTAAAACTGCTATTAATATGTTTCTGTTTTCTATCTTTCTTTCTGCTTCTTTTAAACTGTTTCTGCTTTCATTTACTAAACTTTGTAATTCTTTTGTTTTTTTAAACATCTCTTTCAACTCCTTTCTTGTAAAATTTTGTAAATTGTTGTATAATCTCTCCAAATGGAGGTGATTACTTTGAAATTAGACCACGAATGTATTAGAGATTTATTATTATATTTAGAGAATAATTTAACTTATAATGGGCAATTAAATATTAATAATTTAAAAATAAAGTCTTATAGTAAAGAAACTCTAATGTATACTGCTGATAAACTTATTGAAGCCGAATATCTAAATGCTAAAATATGTTGGAATTATTCTGAACGCCGTATAATAATGGTTGAATCAATTACCTTCAAAGGGCATCAGTTTTTAGATAATATTCGTGATGACTCTGTTTGGAATGATACTAAAAATGTTTTATCAAAATTCAAATCAACTTCAATTAACTTTATTGCAGATGTTTCTTCACAAATTATCGCTAATCTAATTTCTAAACAATTAGGATTTAATTAATTTTTCTAAATAACTTAATGTAGCCTCACATTCTGCATTGGTTATTTTTTTAATTTCACTAATATTTAACTTTACTATTTCTTCACTTATTGGGCAAGGTATCATTGACAAATGTAAAATTCTTTGTATTAAATTTGGTAATTCTACCATTATCAACTTTTGTCTCTCTAATTCTTGCTTTTGTTGAAAATTGTTTTTTTCCATCTTTCCCTCCTAATATGTTGTCCCACTTAAAAACATTAAATAACTAAATACTAATGTTGCTATATATAAACTGCTATATACTACTGCTTGTCCTATTCTCATATATACTTTATTTTTATCTAATTTAAAGTTTTTCCATGTTCTTTTCATTTGTTTTCCTCCTTAAATTGTTTTTAACCATTTTTCAAATTTACTTTTTATTATTAAATAATTCCATTGTCCTGTTTTTCCTTGAAAGGCTATTCCAAATGGAAATTTATCTTGTCTTAATGCTGCCCTAACTCCTTCAACACTCATTTTTAACTTTGGCGCGATATCTGCAGGAGTTAATCTTTCTATTTCCTCATCTTCTTCCATGTTCTCACCTTCTTTCTTTTTTAGTATCGGTTCGTGGTTATTTTTGATTTCTTTTGAAATCATTTTTGATATAAAAAATATCGTCAAACTGTTTATTAAGTATCCTACAAATATTTACAGCTAATTCTGGACTAGGATTTCTTTCCCCATTAGCAATTAAACTGATTTGTGTCTGTGAACAATCCGCTTCTTTTGCCAGTTGTCTGTAAGAAAAGCCTTCTTTTGTTATAATATCTTTAAATATTTCTGCATCTCTCAATATTATAGTTCTATTTGCCATTTTTTATCTCCTTTCCGTTTTCTTTTGTAAGCATTATATCATGTAGATTTCATTTGTCGACACTTTTTTGAAAATTTTTATAAAAATCTTTACAAAAGTAATCATAAATGTTATAATATCATTGATTGGAGGAATCACTATGGAAATGTCTCTTAAAGAAATGGGGATATATTTAAAAAAATTACGAGAAAATAAAGGTCTATCGACTAGAGAAGTATATGAATTAGCTAAAGTTTCAAATAGCTATCTATCTCTTGTAGAAAATGGGCATCGTAGAGCCAGCGCAGTAGTTTTAAAAAAATTAGCTCCAGTATATGGTGTTAATTATTTAGATTTATATGTCAAAGCTGGTTATGCAGATTTAGCAGAATATGAAAAAAATAAAAATTCTAATTTTGTTTCAAAAAACAACATTGACACAGAAGGACTTGATGATAATGACATTGATGAATTAAGAAGATTTGCTGAATTTTTAAAGAATAAGAAAAAAACAAAATAAGAATAAATAAAAAGGAATAGATGTAATCAATTTTACCACGAACCGATACATTTATTCCCTGCAAACACTATTAAAAGTGAATGTATTAATATTATACAAAAAATACCTTCACTTTTCAATAGTTTATTTAAAAATAAATTAAAGAAATTTGGAGGTATTTTATTATGAAAATTTTAAAGAAAAGAGCAAATGGAAAAGGCACCGTTGCATTTTTAGGAAAAGGAAGGAATAAACCTTATGCTGCTAGAATAACAATTGGAAAAGATATTAAAGGAAGAAGTATATATTATGATATCAATACTTTTGAAACAGAATTAGAAGCATTGGTATGCTTAGAAAATTATCATGCCCAACCTTATTCTTTATATATAAAAGAAAACAAATACAATAAAATTTATACTTTTCCTAAGGTTCCTTACCCTATTGTCCCTGTTCAAAATCCACATAAAAATATTATAGAAAAAGTAAAAAAAGATAATTATACATTTAAACAATTATTTGAAAATTTTAAGAATGCAAAACTCCCTACATCTGAAGAAATAAAATTAGAAAAAGAAACTCATATAAAACCAATAGGAAAATATGCCTATAATTATTCTAGAGGCATGATCACTGCTTATAATAATTCCAAAGAACTTTATGATATAGCATATAAAGAATTAAGAACATCTGATTTCCAACAATTTTTAGACAATTGTGGAAAAAAATTTGAAACATTAAGAATAATGAAAAATTTGTACATAAAACTTGATGAATATGCTTTTCAAGAAGATTTAATAAATAAATGCTATGCTCAATATATAACAATTAGTAAATCAAGTAGTTTACCTTCTGATAAAAAGGAAAGAACTCCTTACACATATAAACAAATACAATATTTATGGAGTATTAAACCTGAAAATTATAAAGAAGAATTTGTAAAAGATATTTTACTTCTTACTATTTATACTGGTTGTAGAGCCAATGAACTGTTATTTGTTTATACTAAAAATATACATTTAAATGACAATTATTTTGTTGGCGGAATAAAAACTGCAGCTGGAATAAATAGAGAAATACCTATTCATAGTGATATTAAAAATATCTTTTTAAAATATTACAACCCTAAAAGTGAATTTTTATTTATGATGCCAAATGGCAATAGAGCCAATTATGGTTATTATTTATATCATTATAAAGAAAATTTTATTAATAAACATAAGTTTCTAGAACATCACACAGCACATGATGGTAGGCACACATTAAGAACTGAATTAGAAAAGTTAAATATAAAACAAGTAATTATAAATTCTATAATTGGACATAGTAATGATAATGTAGGTCTAGATGTATATACTCATATTTCAATTAAAGAAAAACTTGAAGCTATAAATTTAGTTACTTACAATGAACCAAAAAAATTATATATTTTAGCCTCAAACCACTAGAAACTCATTTATTAATAACAAGTTAATAACAATAAAAATACCAATGTGTCAAAAACATTGGTATTTCAGCATTTTTTTATACTTCCATAATAATTGGTATGATCATCGGATTTCTTTTTGTTTTTACAAATATATAGTCTCTTAAGTTTTCTCTAACTGTAGATTTTATTGTAGACCAATCTCTAATTTCTTTTTCTTCACATTTTTTAATTTCATGTCTTACTACACTTTTTACTTCATCCATTAAGTTTTCTGATTCTCTAACATATACAAATCCTCTTGAGATTACATCTGGTCCTGCTACTACTTCTCCTGTTGAAGAGTCCATTGTTAATACTATTACTATTAAACCATCTTGTGATAAGTGTTGTCTGTCTCTTAAAACGATATTTCCAACATCTCCAACTCCTAGTCCATCTACTAATACTCTTCCATTTGGAACCATTCCAGCTAGTTTTATTTCATCTTCACTTAGTTCTACAACTCTTCCGTTTTCCATTAATACTATATTTTTAGATGGTATTCCCATACTTTGAGCTGTTTCAGCATGTGCAATTAATTGTCTATATTCACCATGTACTGGTATAAAGAATTTTGGTTTTGCTAATGCAAATATTAATTTTTGTTCTTCTTGGCAAGCATGTCCAGATACATGAACATCTGCTAATGCACTATATACAACTTCTGCTCCAATTTGCATTAAGTCATCTATTACTTTTGATACTAATTTTTCATTTCCTGGTATTGGATTTGCAGAAATAATTACTAAGTCATTTGGAGTTATTTTTACTTTTCTATGGTCTCCTGCAGCCATTCTTGTTAATGCTGACATTGTCTCTCCTTGACTTCCTGTTGTAATTATTACTAATTGTTCATCATTGTATGTTGACATCATATCTATGTCTATAAATAAATCTTCTGGACAATCTATATATCCTAATTCTCTTGCTGTATTTATCATATTTATCATACTTCTACCACATACAGCAATTTTTCTTTTATATTTTACTGCTGAATTTACTATTTGTTGAACTCTGTGAACATTTGATGCAAATGTTGCTACTACTATTCTTTTTGTGCATCCATCAAATAAGTTATCAAATACTGGCCCTATTGAACTTTCTGACATTGTAAATCCTTTTCTTTCAGCATTCGTACTATCTGACATTAAGGCTAGTATTCCTTCATTTCCTAATTCTGCTATTCTTCCTAAGTCCATTATTTTTCCATCTATTGGTGTGTAATCAACTTTGAAGTCTCCTGTGTGTAATATTGTTCCTACTGGTGTTTTTATTGCTAGCATTACTGAGTCTGGTATACTATGTGTACTTCTTATAAATTCTACTTTGAAGTTTTTACCTAATGTAATTGTTTCTCCTTGCATTACTTCTATTAATTTAGAACTTCTTAATATTTTATGTTCTTCTAGTTTATTTCTTATTAATCCCATTGCAAGTCTTGGTGCATAAACTGGGATGTTTATTTGTTTTAATAAATATGGTACACTTCCTATGTGGTCTTCGTGTCCGTGTGTTATTATTAATCCTTTTATTTTATCTACATTTTTTTGTAAATATGTTATATCAGGTATAACTAAATCTATCCCTAACATATCATCTTCTGGGAATGATAATCCGCAGTCTACTACTATTATTTCATCTTCATATTCAAATACTGTTATGTTTTTTCCTACTTCGTGTAATCCTCCTAATGGAATGATTTTTAATTTTCCTTTTTTGAATATATTATTATTTGCTCTTGATTTTCTTGTTTCTCTTTTTTCTGTTCTTTTTTCTGTTGTTTTTCCTGTTGTTTTTCCTATTCTATTTTCGGTTTTTCTTTCTCTCTTTACTGTTGTTTCTTCTGTTTTTTCTCCTTTTTCTATTTTTTCTTCTTTTGTATTTTTTGTAGTTCTAGAACTTCTTGTTGTTCTTGCATTTCTTGTTACACCTGTATTTTTTCTTGGTGCTCTTGTTCTTTTCTCTGTTTTTCTCTCTACTTTTTCTGTCTTTTCATATATCTTTTTGTCTAAATTCTCTTGTGTCATTTCTTCTCCTCTCTTTCTTTTTATTAATTTATTTTGAATTTCATTAAATCCTTTTAATCGTTTAAATTCTTCCATTGAAAAATGAAAGCACAAATAATTTATTATAACTTCTCTGCTTATAATAATTTCCTTTTTATTTAATTTTTAATCCGTTCTTGTTATTTCTTTTCTCTCTTTATATATTTAAACTTTTTAGGTTTTAAAAAAATCTCATTTTTTTGCCCTTTGGCAATGTCTTGGTCATTATACTATAAAATTGAGAAAAAGTCAAATATTGGAAAACCTAAACAACGTAAAGTAAAAAAGCTTTATCTACTAATCATAATTTATTTTAGTATAATAAAGCTTTATTTTTTAATAATTTGTATACGTACTTGTATATGTTACATTTAATATTTGTCCTACTGAAATTGAACCAGTTCCTCCTGCAGTTTGTCTACTTATTACATTTTTACCAGAATTTCCTATTTTACTATATCTTCCACCAAAGATACTATTTCCTACAACTTGTGATTTTACTCCTCCTTCTGCACCAACTGCCGGAACAAATTCATAACTATTATCACTATTTTTCCATAAATAAACATTTTGTCCTTCTGCTTTAGCTCCTCTTGCGGTCATACTTATTGTACCATTATTTGTTAATGTTCCTGTACAATAAATCATCATTCCTTTTGGTCCGCCATAACCATTTTTACTAGCATATGCTGTTAATTTTGCCTCTTCATTTATCGTTAAATCTCCATTTACTTTTAAAACTACCATACTTTTAGCATTTTCATTTTCTGTTGCAACATCATTTTCTGAACCAATTTCTGTGTTAGCATCTATTTCTAAATTTTGATTAAAGGTCTGCACTTTTAAATTATATGTTTCTTCAGCTACTTTTACACTATATTCTCCATCATCAAAATTATATTTTTCAACAGCATCTATTAAACTATCTGCCTCAAGTGAAGATTGGGTTGAATCTGTATTAACTTCATACTTTTGACTAATAGTAACTACATCTTCTAATTTATTATCTTTGTCTATTTCATTTACTATCTTTGCATAAATCGTTACCGTATTATCTTCTTCATTTACCTTACCATTTTGGGTTAAATCATAATCTAATGTTGATATTTTTCCTTTTCCTTCTACCCAATCGCCATTTTCGCCTATTTTATAATAGGTTTTAACTATCTGCAATTAAACTAAGATTATTTTTTATTTCGAATATTTTATATCCTTCAATGTCTTTTATTTTGCTGATTGATACAGAATTATTACTTATAGTCTCATCATTTAAAGTTATATTTTTTGATATTTCTTGCTCTCCTTTTGCTTTTAATGTAAATGATAAATTACTATTTTTAGTTGCAACATAATCTAATGATACTTGTGTCTTTCCATTACAATTTATTGTTTTTCCATCTGGTTCTCTTATATATTCTATTCCTTTTTCATCATTTACTTCTATTAATATTTTTATATTTTTTCATCTTGATTATCATAAATTATATATGAAAATAATTCTGGTGTTTCTGATTTTATTCTTTATTTTATAAATGACAATAATAAATTTAAATTTTATTATTGTCATTTATATTTACTAAAATATTTACAATTTTCTACTAATTCCTTAACTTTGCATAAGTAAATCCACTCTTTTATATTTGTTCTTTTTCAGCTGAATTTGTCTTTCTGTCCCATGATGAAGCATTAGACATTCCAAAATCTATTTTTGTATATTCGTCTATTGTACATGGAATCCACACAAATTGATTTCCTTTTAATTTTGTTGCATATTCGTGTGTTGTTTTATCTATTTTTTCATCATATTGATCTGCTTCATTATCTGAAATTATTCCCACTGTATTTATACTTCCATCAACATAATACTAATGTTATAACATTTTTTTCATACCATCCTCCCATTTTTTTTTTTTTATTCTTTTACAAATGTTCCTTCAAGAATTCTTCCAATGGTAACTGTTCCATCTCCACCTTTTCCGCCTTTTCTTTTTGCACTTTTTATGTTGGTTTGAACAGCTTCTCCTCCTACTGCAGTTATCTCTCCATTATTTTCACAGTTGTTCCCATAAAATATGTTTATAGAACCTCCTCCTGAGCTTCCTCCTGGAGAATCCACTGCTGTTTTATTAACTCCAATAGAACCATTTGATGCTATTTTTGAATTATTAACTATATTATTTGCATAAATTATTAGTAATCCACCAGATCCACAACTTTCAATATTAGATTCATCTATTGTAATTATTTGATTTTTAACTCCTGAAGATGAAGCACTTTGAATATTCCCATCTTTAATTCCTACACCACCACTAGCATACCATGTTAAACCACCAGAACTAGCATAAGCACTTCCGTTTCCTCCTTTTCCCCCTGCAATTCCATTTTCTCCGTTTACTTCATTTGTCCTAGTTACAGCTCCACCGCCTCCGGCTTCCTCCTGCATAACTAGTTCCTTCACTCCCAGCACCAGCAATAGCTTCATAACTTGTATAATGTACTGTCGCAGAACCAGCTCCACCGCTTCCAGTTTGTCTTCCTATTCCATTATTTCCAGTAATTCCATATTTATGATATCCGCTTGATCCATTATAATTATAACTAAAATCGTATTTTTTATTACTCGCTACTGTATTTTGTGTTTTATTTGCTCCGAATTGCAGGAATATACTCATATTCTCCATTTTTATTTTGCCACAAATATACATTTTGGCCACCAGCTTTAGCTCCTCTTGCTGTCATACTTATTGTACCATTATTTGTTAATGTTCCTGTACAATAAATCAACATTCCTTTTGGTCCGCCATATCCATTATCACTTTTACATGCTGTCAAAGTAATTCCTGAGTTCACAGTTAAATCACCATCTATTTTTAAAATCACCATATTTTTAGCATCTTCACTTTCAGTTCCTACATCTTTTTCTTTATTGCCAAATTCATATTTATTTTGTTTTAATTCTGCTCCCTCTACTTGTTTAATTCCATCTAATATTAGATCACCTTTATACACTAATATATTTGCTGAATATTTTTCACTTTTTACAGAAATATTTCTTATTTCACTTTTGGTAGCATTTTTTACTATTCCTATTAAACTTTCATTTGTTTTTTCGATATCTAAATCTGGAATTATTTCTTCTATTTTAATTAGTTTTTTTCCGATTTTTATATCAGTTATATTTCCTACTTCATTTTTTACTACTTCTGCATTCGAATTTTTTACTATATCTTCTAATTCTTCAGTTGTAATTTTACTCCCACTTTCTTGTAATTCCATTAATTTCATATTTACCGCTTCTTTTATTGCAGCTATTTGTGTTAATTCACTTGTTTTTTGTGTATTTTCTATTATTCCTCCATTTTGTAAAATAGCATTAATACTTATTCCAGCCAATATTAATAAAATTACAATTGTTATTACCAATGCTACTAATGTTATCCCCTTGATATTTTCTTCCTTCATACTTTTCCTCCTATTTTTCTTTTGCATATTACACAATTTATTATGTACTCAAATTATATCAAAAAGAGATTTTTTAATCAATAAAAAAACAATATTTTTACATAATTTTTAATGTATATACAAACACTTAATATTTTTTTTGTTAAAATTTATCATAAGAGTTTACCAATAAACAAATTCTCTCTAATTGCCAGTTTGTTTATTTGTTGATATTTCTAATATTATTGTATATTAATTAGGAGGTTCTAGTGAAATTTAAGAGAATAAAAGATTTAAGAGAAGATAATGATAAACACCAAAAAGATATAGCTCAATTGCTAGGAATATCTCAACAATATTATTCAGAATATGAATGTGGTAATAGAACTATTCCAATAATTCATTTAATCACTTTAGCAAAATATTACGGTACTTCTATCGATTACATTGTTGGTTTAAGTGATGAAAAAATTATAATAAAAAAGAAGAAAAAAACAAGTTATTTATAATTAATTTTCAAGCATTAATTACAATAACTTGTTTTTTGTTTTATATTTCCATTTGACTTGCTAAAAATGTTGCTGCTGATTGTGCTACTTTCTTTTCTACTTCATTCATCTTCGCATTTGAGTCTTTTGACATTAATATTACTGTTCCTATTGTATCTCCATTTGAAATTATAGGATATACAATTTGTGCATTATATTTTCTTTGATTATTATCATTTTTAGTAATTGGCATAGCCATATCACTATTTTCTTTGCTTGTATATACTTCTTTATCATCCATTAGTTTTTCTAATTCTTGACTTACATCTTGTTCTAAATATTCTTTTTTAGAACCTCCAGCAACTGCTATTATGGAATCTTTATCTGTAATACACGCAATATGCCCGGTTGTTTTTGCTAATGTCTCAGCATAACCTGTTGCAAATTCTGATAACTCACCAATAGGAGAATATTTTTTTAATATTACTTGTCCTTCTCTATCTGTAAATACTTCAAGTGGGTCTCCGCTCTTTTATTCTTAAAGTTTTTCTTATTTCTTTTGGTATTACAACTCTACCTAAATCGTCTATTCTTCTTACAACACCTGTTGCTTTCATAATTTTCCTCCTTTAATTTCAAGTCTATTCTTATTATCTCAAAAGAGGAAATTTTTATACATTTTTATTTATTTTTTCAAAAAAGAAACAAACCAGGACTAACCCAATTTGTTTTCTTCTTCTTTTTTGTTAAAGAAACTTGTTTTATATTTATCTAATATTATTCCTAAACTTTTTGAAAATTCTTTAAGCATTACAATTTTTATACTTTGTTCTTTTCCTTTTAAGTAATCATCTATAACTTGTTTTAATTGCTTAATATTTGGCATTTCTGGTTCAATTTGTTTTGTATATTCTTCAGCTCTTTTTAATAATTTTTCTTTTATTAGAACTATGTCTTCATTACTTGCACAAGATATTCTTTGGAACATTTGATATACATCATAGTATTTAAATATTGGTATATCCATACATTCTCTATCAAATTTTTCATAAAAACTTTCCATTCTCATTGGTATAGCTTTAAATATTTGCTCTGCCTTTTCTTTATACATTTTATCCAATAATTGATTGTTTAAATTATTAAAATGTTTTATTATTTCATCCATATCTTCTTCAAATTGTTCTATTGCTATTTTTGCAAGTTCTTCTTCTACTTTTTCACAATAACTTGATTTTAACGATGATAAATTCATTCCATTAAAGAATATATTTTTTAATGTTTTTATATCATATTCAATAAGCCCTTTTCTTGAGAAATAACTAAAATATGCATATATCTTCACCATATCTATTAACTCTATATTACCATTTTTTACATCATCTAAAACATTTTCTATAACTTTTCCAAATTCATCATCAGAAATTTTCCAATATTCTTCTGTAAGTAATCTTTTGTAACCTGGTAAGTTTTCAGTATCTACTGTATTTCTTATTGTTTCCATATTTTCTTTAAATATTTTCATATCAAATATTCTTGTTCTTACATAGTATTCTATAAATTTGAAAAATCTATATTCTGCTTTAAAGTTATAATAATAATTGCTATCAAATTCTTTGATATAAAATTGTCTATTATCCATTAAAGTTCTTGAAGATACTATTATTGACTTATATTCTTCGTTATCTTTTACATTTACAAATTTTTCCTTTGTTATTTTTCCTGCTTTTATTTCAAATGATATGGCTATTGTAAATATTAGCATTGTTTGCATTATTCTATTATTTATATTAGGATAATTTTTTTCTACCATTTCATATATTTTTTGAAAATCATTTAAAGCATGTTTTAAAATTCTTAAATTTCTTGTTCCGCTTCTTTCAAAAGTTAAAATTATAAGTCTTGTATTTTCCCTTAGAAATCTTATTAATTCTAAATCATTTTCATATCTCATCAAAATTCCATTTATAATATAATCAAATTTTGGAGCATATTCAAAGGTTTCACCTATTAATTTTTCTTTTATTCTTTCATAATCATTTGCTTTATCAAATACATGCTCTATCTTATTTTGGATTTTTTCTACCATTGGCTTGTCTGTAGTATTTAATTCACCTTGTTTATCCAATAAATATGTTGCTATAAAAGTTTTCATTTCTAGATTTGAGCTTTTTAATTTCGTAGATAATTCTTTTTCATTACATATTATTATTGTTTTTATATGATCATGTTCAACAAAATTATTTATATAACCTAAGATATCTATAACATCTACATTTGCTCTCTCTAAATCATCAAAACACAAAACTTTGTCATCTGTAGAAAAGAACTCTGCATAATCTAGCTTGTCTCCATTTTTTGTTACTCCAAAAAAATTTGCCATATCTAGACCAGTTTTTGCATATTCCGGTATACTTGTTTGACCATTTTGTTCCATAAATCTTCTTAAATTTTTATCCATTAGTTGAGTTGTTTCAATAAATATTTTTTTACTAATATCTTCTAAATTTGAAATACCATATAAAGACATATAAATTGTTGTATATCTTTTTCCATTCAATTGCATTGATTCTATTTTATTTTTTATTCTGTTGTTCCAGAAATGAGTTTTCCCAATTCCCCATTCTCCATTTATCATAATTGCATAGTCTGTGTAATCTGACCTTACATAATCTAATATACTTTCTACTAAATCTTCCATTTTTTCCCTCCGTATACGACTTTTTAATCTTTTGCTAATACTAGTACACCAATTTTTTCAGGATTTGCCATCCTTAATATTCTACTACATTCATTTACTGTACTTCCTGTTGTATATATATCATCAATTAATAGGATTTTTTTGTTTTCTATTAATTGTTTATTTTTTAATTCATAAACTCCATATATATTTTGAGCTCTATCTTCTTTATTTAATTTACTTTGTTCTATTATATTTTTTGTTTTTATTAAACAATTATTCATTAATTCCAAATTTGTTTTGTGGGCTATTTCTCTTGCTATAAGTAAACTTTGATTATAACCTCTTTCTTTTTGCCTTTTGGGACTAATTGGAACTGGTACAATTGTATCATATTTTTTTATATTTTCAAATATTTTTTTATTTTTTAACAAAAAATTTACAAAGGTTACATATATGTATGATTTTTCATTAAATTTGTAGTCTATTATTATTTTTCTTATTTTCCCCTCATATCTAAATATGTACATTAGTTCATTAAAATATTTGTCTTCTATTTCTGTTCCTTCCTTTGTTATTTGATTTTCTGATTGTTTGTTTAAGTTTATTTCACATTTTTTGCATAATGCATTTGGTGTTATTTTTCCACATATTCCACACGTTTGGGGATATATTAGATTTAGAATTTTTTCTTGAATTTTTAAAATTTTTATTCACTCTTTTCTTGATTTAAAATAAATTGATTTAATTTTGCTTCTAAGAATTTAAAATCACAACATCTTTGAGATAACTTTAAATTTGCTTTTTTATTTATTATTAAATTATACAGTTTTTGGGCATTACCAATTATTTTTTCTCTATTTTTATTACACCATTTTATTTGATATTTCAAAATAATTCCATATTTTTTATTATTTTGAATTTCCTGTTTTATATCAATTTCCTTATACTTTTCTTTTGGTATTGGTATCATATTATTTAAATTTATCACTCCATCTCTTCCATTATTTATTTTTATAAAATCAATACTGTTTTTCATTTTCTCATGTTTCTTTTTTGGAGAACTTAATGGTGCAAAATAATCAATTTCATTTATTTTTAAAATAATTCCAATAAAAGGTCTTTTATTTTTAACATTATATGCTATTAAAACTTTTTCATCTAAATTATATATATATTTAGCATATTCTTCTTCTATTCTATATAATTTTAATTCTTCTATTTCTTTCACCTCCTAAAATAAAATAGGGAATTAGATATTAAAACTAATCCCCCTAACTTTTTCATTCTCCGTTTCTTTTTTGGTGGAGTTAAAACCGCTTTTTCATTCTCCGTTTCTTTTTTGGTGGAGTTAAAACCGCTTTTTCTAACTTATATAAGTTAGTTATTATTAGTATACTCATTATAATCCATTTTATGTAGATTGTCAACCAAAACATTTCGACAAATTATGACATCATCTATTAAGCATTCTCATCTTAAATTCCAACCCAGTATTTCTCTTCTTACTATCTACATTTTGAACCATATAATCCACAACACGTCCACTTCCAATAATTATAAGTAATTTTTTTGCTCTCGTAATTCCAGTATACAATAAATTCCTTGTAAGTAACATAGGAGCTGATTGAGGAGCTAGCATAATTACAACATCAAACTCACTTCCGTTGTGATTTATGGATTGTTATAGCATAACTATGTTCTATTTGTTCCAATTCTGTAAAACCATACCAAGCTATTTTTTCGTCATCAAATTGGATTTTAATAACCTTTTCTTTTTCATCTATTTCTAATATTGTTCCCATCTCTCCATTGAATACACCTGTTCCAATTTCTGGTTTTTGTGGAATTTTATAACCTCCAATATTATATTCTTGTTTTTGGCTGTTTTCCTTTTCCCAAGTTATGTCATAATTGTTTTTTATTTGCATTATTCTATCTCCAACTCTAAAGATAGCCCCACCATTTGCTTTTTCTGGTAATTCATCTATATTTGGATTTAATACATTTTGCAAAGCTTTGTTTAATTCTCGCGTTCCTAATGGTCCTTTTTTGGTTGGTGTTAATACTTGTATGTTTTTAAAGAAATCATAATTGCCAAATTTTTCTAACCTTCCTGTTGATAAGCTTATTACTTCTTGTAATATTTTTTCTGTTGAATTTTGCTGTATAAAGAAAAAGTCCTCTTTTGTATCTTCTTCTATTTCTTTATCTTCTTTACTTAAAAATTTTTGTCCATTATTTACTCTATGTGCATTTAATATAATTTTACTTTTTGCAGCTTGTCTAAAAATTTTGTCCAATTTTACTGTATTTATAACTTCAGAATTTATTAAATCTTTTAATACACTTCCTGGTCCTACTGATGCTAATTGGTCTACATCTCCTACTAGTATTAGTTTTGTTCCTTGATATATACATTTTAATAAATAGTTCATTACAAACATATCTACCATTGAAAGCTCATCTACTACTATTACATCTGCATCTATTGGAGCTCCTTCATAATCACTATGTCTTGTATATATCCCCTCATCATCTAATTTTCCAAGTCCTAATAATCTGTGCAAAGTTGAAGCTTCCTTGTCTGTTGCTTCAGTCATCTTTTTGGCTGCTCTTCCTGTTGGGGCTGAAAGTATCACTTTTTTGTTTTTTTCTTCATATAGGTCTATTATTGTTTTTATTATTGTGGTTTTTCCTGTTCCAGGTCCACCTGTTATTATTGTAACATTTTTTTCATTTATTGCTTTTATGGCTTCTTTTTGTTTTTCTGATAATTCTATTTTGGATTTTTCTTCTACTTTTTTCAATGCTTTGTCTATATGTTCTATTTTTTTCATGTTTTTGCTATTGTCTAATCTAATTATTCTTGTTGCAATTTCTTCTTCCACTTTATAAAAATTGTATAAATAAATCCATTCTACTCCATCTCTTTTTTCTATAACAATTTCATCTTTTGCTTTTAGTCCAATTAGATTGTCTTCTATACATTCAGTTGTTACATCTAATAAAGTTATTACAAATTCTATTAAGTTTTCTTTTACAACACATGAATGGCCATTGTAAGTCGCTTTTATTAATGCATATTTAATTCCACTTTCAACTCTTTTTTGATTATCATAACTTATTCCTAAGTCTAATGCCATTGCATCAATTTGCTTAAAATCAACACCTCTAGCTATATCTATTAATATATATGGATTTCCTTCAATTTGTTCTATTGCATTAACTCCTAATAGATTATAAACTTTTTTTGCGTGTTCTGCCCCAATTTTAAATCTTTCCAAAAATCCAACTATTTGCCATACTTCCCAATTTTCTAAAAAACTTTGTGACATTTCTAATGCTTTAGCTTTTGTTATGCCTTTTATTTCAGCTAGTCTTTCTGGTTCAAATTTAAAGATATTTATAGTGTCATCTCCAAATTTTCTTATTATTTTTCTTGCAGTTACTTCCCCAATTCCTTTTACATTACCATTTCCTAAATATTTTTCTAGTGCTGATAAGGTTTCTGGCATTATTTTTTCAAATGTATCTACTTTGAATTGTCTTCCATAATCTTTATGTTCCACAAATCTTCCAAACAATTTTAGAGTATCTCCACTTGTTATAAATGGTAGATACCCTACTATTGTTACTAATTCATCTTCTGTTTCAAAAGTTGATATAGTATAGCTATTTATTTCATTTTGATAAATTATGTCTGCTACTTCTCCTTTGATTTCCAATTTTTTCTCCTTGTTCTTAGAATATTCTTAAAATATCATTGTATGTGACATATAATGATATTGCAATTAATAATGAAAATCCTATTAATTGTATATTTATTTCTGTTTTTTCGTTTAATGGTTTTCTACGAATTGCTTCTATTATAAGTAATAATATTTTTCCTCCATCTAATGCTGGTATTGGTAATAAGTTTGTTACACCTAATGATAAAGATATTAATGCTAACATATATACAAATTCTTTTAATCCATTTGTTTTTGCTACAGCTTCAGAAATTCCAACTGGTCCCATCATTTGGTCTAGACTAACTCCTCCTGTAAATAGCATTTTTATATTATCTAAAATTGAAAATGCAAATTTTTTTGTTTCCATTCTTCCATATATTAAGTGATTTATTAAATTTTTGTCTGATTGTTTTAAAGTTACTCCTAAATAATATGAAGATACGTAATCTGGTGTTAGTTCTACTGTAATTTCCTGTTTGTTTCTTTGAATTATTAATGTCATTGTGTTTAGACCTTTTTCTTGTATAATTTGTACTAATTTTGAAACATCTTCATTTATGTTTTCTCCATTAATTTTAATTATTTTATCATTTGCTTGTAATCCTTGCTTTTCTGCTGAGCTTCCTTTTTCTACTGATAATATTTTGCAATTATTGTCTAAATACATTCCTGTATTTTTATTTGTTACTTCTGTTGGTTTTATATTAAATTCTAAAATTTCATCATTTCTTTTTATTTTTAGATTTATTATTTCTCCATTAGATTTTTCCATAATTGAATTTAAATCTTCTTTGTTTTTTATTTTTTTACCAGCTAATTCAACTATTTTATCTCCTTTTTGTAATGCAATTTCTTCTGCTACATAATTATTTATTGTTCCATCAATTTCATTTGTTATATAAGTGCTTGATGTTGACATTAAAATAAAGTAAACTAATAGTCCAAAGATTATATTTACTGTTGCTCCTGCTATTACTATTGCTATTCTTTTTGGAATACTTGCTTTTGAAAAAGAACCTTCATTTTCAGATCTTTCTTCTTCTCCTTCCATACTGCAAAATCCACCTAATGGTATTAATCTTAAAGTATATTTTGTTTCTTTTCCTTGTTTTTTCCATATTGTTGGTCCAAAACCAATAGCAAATTCATTTACTTTTACTTTGCAAAGTTTTGCAACTATTAAATGTCCTGCTTCATGGATTAGTATTAAAAATCCTAATAAAAATATTATTTTTAAGGCTGATATTATAATTGTCAAATTAACTTCCTCCTTTAACAATTTGAACAAAAGAAGGATTGTTAGTCCTTCTCTATATAATCCTTCTTTTAAAGTATTGTAAATAATAAATAAGCAAATGGTGCTAAAAATAGAACACTATCTATTCTATCTAACATTCCACCATGTCCTGGTAATAAGTTACTATAATCTTTAATATCTACATATCTTTTTATACAAGATGCTGAGAAATCTCCGATTTGTCCTATTAAACTTAATACGATTCCAACTATCATTACATACATATATGAATAATTAAATTGGAAATATCTATTTAGTATAAATGTATATAAAACCATTATTAATACTGAACCTATTGTACCAGCAATACATCCTTCAATTGATTTTTTAGGACTTACTTTGCTAAATTTGTGTTTTCCAAATTTTTTACCTATTAAATATGCAAATACATCTGTCCCCCATGCAGCAATTAATATGTAGCCAATTAAAATTTTTCCATTTTGCATTGCATCTATTAATGTTAAAAATGATATAAATACTGGAATATAACATATTCCTAAAAGTGTATAACTCATATCTTTAAATGATATTTTCATATCTGTTGCAATTACATTCGCAAATAAAATTAACATTATTGATGGTAAAAACATCATTATTGCTTTTAGCATATTTTGTTCTGGTATAAAGTTTACGGCTGCAACACTTAAGCAACTAAGATATGCTACCCATTTTATTGGTGTACATACTTTTGATATTGCTTTTAAGTATTCATGCATTGCTACTAAAGCTATAATTGCAAGTAATAGTCCAATTACATATTTGTTTGGTATTAACAACATAATTGCTACTGATATAGCAACAATAAAACCTGATGTAATTCTTTTTAAATCCATATTATTCATTCCTTTGTTTTTTATTTTATTATTTTGCTCCAAATTTTCTATTTCTTTGTTGATATATTTTTATAGCATTTTCTAAATCTTCTTCTGAAAAATCTGGCCAATATTTTTCTATAAATAAAAATTCTGAATATACTAATTGCCAAGGTAAGAAATTACTTAATCTTATTTCTCCACTTGTTCTTATTAATAAGTCTGGGTCTGGTTGACCTTGTGTATATAAATTGTTTGATATTGTTTCTTCTGTTATATCTTCAACACTTAATTTATTTTCTTTAACTTGTTCAGATATATTCTTTACAGCTTTTAAGATTTCATCTCTTCCACCATAATTTAAGGCTATATTAAAAGTAATTCCTGTATTGTCTTTTGTTCTTTCCATACATTTTGATATACTATCTTTCATTTTTTCTGATAGTCCGTCTCTACTTCCAATTATTTTTACTTTTATATTTTCTGAATCTGCTCTTTTGCTGTAATCATCTAAATAGCTTTGAAATAATGACATTAAAGTTTTTACTTCTTCTTCTGCTCTTTTCCAATTTTCTGTTGAAAAAGCATATACTGTTATATATTTTATTCCTCTTTTATTTGCATATCTTACTATTTTTTCTAGTGTTTTTGCACCTTCTTTATGTCCTAGTCCTACTGGTAATCCTCTTTTTTTGGCCCATCTTCTATTACCATCCATAATTATAGCTATATGTTGCGGCAAATTTTCTTGTTCCATATTTCCTCCTATTTAACTGTCTTATTTGTTTCTTTCTTTAATATATATTGCAAGTTGTTTTAAAAATTCTGCTTTTTCTCCATATTGTTTTAAATCATCTATTGCTTCTTGTGTTATTTTTTCTAGTTTGTTTTTTGCTCCATCTAATCCATATTGAGATACATACGTACATTTTCCTAATTCTTTGTCATTACCAACTGGTTTACCTGTTATTTTAGCATCTCCTTCTTCTGATAAAATATCATCTTTTATTTGGAAAGCTAATCCTATTCTATCAGCATATCTAGAAAGTTTTTCTATATCTTCTTCACTTGCATCTGCAAGAACTGCTCCCATTCTTACACATAGTTTTAATAATGCACCTGTTTTATTAACATGTATATATTCTAATAATTCTGGTGATATTTCTTTTCCTTCTAATTCTGTGTCAATATACTCTCCTGCAATCATTCTATCAACTGCTTTGGAAAATTCATTAAAAGCTCTTACTTTGTTTTTTAATACTGCACAATTTCTATTTTCATCATTTACTGTTTTTGAGATTTCATCACTTATTACAATATATGCTTGATTTAATAATCCATCACCAGCAAGTATTGCTGTTGCTTCATTAAATTTTTTATGATTTGTTAATTTTCCATGTCTAAAATCATCATTGTCTATTCCTGGTAAATCATCATGAATAAGTGAAAAATTATGTACCATTTCTATTGCCATTGCATATGCCATACATTTTTCATAATCTTGTTTAAATAATTCATATGTTGCTATTACTAATATTGGTCTTAATCTTTTTCCACCTGCCATTAAGCTATATTCCATTGATTGATTTAAAACTTGTTCTGGACATTCTTGTTTTCTTATATATTTTTCTAGTTCACTATTTACAATATCTTGATACTTTTTTAAATTTTCTTTGAATTCCATTTTTGATAGTCTGCTAGCTTTATAGTTAGCATTCCCCTTTCCACATTTGATATTTTATTATACTGACATTACTTCTTTTTCTTTGTTTGCTAATATTTTATCTATTTCTTCTACACTTGTATCTGTTAGTTTTTGAATATCATTTTCTGCTTGTTTTAATTCATCCTCTGTCATATTTCCTTCTTTTTGTTCAGCTTTTGCTGTTTCTATTCCATCTCTTCTAACTGCTCTTACTGCTACTTTTGCTTCTTCTGCCATTTTTTTGATATCTTTTACTAAATCTTTTCTTCTCTCTTCAGTTAATTCAGGGAAAGCTAGTCTTATTACTTTTCCATCATTATTGGGGTTAATTCCAATATCAGATGCTAAAATTGCTTTTTCTATGTCTTTTAAAACACTAACATCCCATGGTTGAATAACTATTAATCTAGCTTCTGGTACTGAAACTCCTGCTACTTGATTAATTGGTGTTGGTGTTCCATAGTAGTCTATTCTTATTTTATTTAATATTGCAGGATTTGCTCTTCCTGCTCTTACTTCTGCTAATTTTTCACTATATACGCTTATTGTTTTTTCCATTTTTTCTTTTATATTTGTGTAATCCATAATCATTCTCTCCTTTTAATTTTTTATTTTACTAAAGTTCCTATATGTTCACCTTTAACTGCTCTTACTATATTTTCTGGGTCAGCTATTCCAAAAACTAATAATGGAATATTATTATCTCTACATAGTGCTGTTGCTGTTGAATCCATAACTTTTAAGTCTTTTTCTAAAACTTCTAAATATGAAATTTTATCATATCTTTCTGCATTTGCATCAAGTTTTGGATCAGCTGAATATACTGCATCAATTGCTTTTCCTAATAAGATTATATCTGCATTGATTTCTGTCGCTCTTAATACTGCTGCTGTATCTGTTGTAAAATATGGATGCCCTGTTCCGCAAGCAAATATTACAACTCTTCCTCTTCCTAAATGTTTTTCTGCTTTTCTTATTATGAATGGTTCTGCAATTTCTCTCATTTCAATTGCTGTTTGAACTCTTGAATTTACTCCTCTTGCTTCTAAAGCATCTTGAAGTGCTAATCCGTTCATTGCTGTTGCAAGCATTCCCATATAGTCTGCTGTTGCTCTTTCCATTTGGTGTCCGTTTCTTCCTCTCCAGAAGTTTCCTCCTCCTACTACTATTCCTACTTCAACTCCCATTTCTGTTACTTCTTTTATTTTATCACATATTTTTCCTATTGTTTCAGCATTTACTCCTGTCTTGTTTTCTCCTGCTAGTGCTTCTCCACTTAATTTTAAAAGCACTCTTTTGTATTTTGCTTCTGACATTTTTACACTCTCCTCTAAATTTATTTTGTTTTTCTTTCGTATTCTATCATATATTTTTTTAAAAATATACCCTTTTGAGGAAATTTTTGGAATTTAATTTTGGATTTATTTTTAGTTATAAATTTTTTCAATACAAAAAAAGATAAAGTTATTTTATAACCTTATCTCCCTGTAAGTTATTTATATTTGAAATATAAACATTACTTGATTCGTATCGTCATCTGTTGCTTCAGATGTAAAAGTTACTACTTTCTTTTCATTTAAAGTACAATTGTAAAACATTGTAGTTTGATTAGAATATCCTTTTCCATCATTTCCTTCTCCATACCTTGAAAGAAATAAAAATTCAGCTTCATCGCCTCCTGTAAGAGTACCATATGGATTTGTTTCTTTAGTATAATTACCAGCACCACTATCATTTCTATTACTTCTAACAATTATAATAAAATATTTTCCTTTTTCTAATTCCTTAGAATTTGAAATTGATTGATAACTTGATGTTTCATTTTTGGTAGCCACAACCCTATCAATATATTTAAATTCTTTATTATAAAGTGAATATAATTCATTTAACGAATTTTCAAGATTTGTCTCTGTTCCATCTGCTTTGGTATATTTTATATCTTTGGCTAGATAGTTATATGTAGCATATGCTGTTATACTACTTGTAATTATTATTGTTATTATTAAAATTACTGTTATTTTTATTTTATTTTTCAAACCATTTCCCCCCTTCTATTGATAATTTTCAACAGTCATTCTTGTTATTTTTGCATACCCATTTTCTGAATTTCCCACCATTTCACTAGTTCCATCAAATGTAGGCATATATGAATAACCATCTTCCATTTGTGTATACAAAAAATATTTTCCTGAATAATGTATCATACTTCCAGTATGTCTAATATCATCTTTAGTAGAATTTTTATCTATTGAATCACAACCTAAGTGTCCAGAAATATATGAAGACCCACCTGATGCTCTTCCAGCTAATGCTGCTCCTCCATAATATCCTCCACCTCCAGCTGCTCTTTCCAATGATTGCCCTATTCCAAATAAGTACCCGTTTTTTTGTGTTGAACACTTCACATCAAGAGTTCTTGTAAATAATCCACCAGCATGAGGATATACATCAAAATAATTTGCATTTGATCCGCCTCCTCCAGCAACCATTATTCTACTTTTTAGTCCTGAAAAATCATCCCAATCTCCGATTTATTATTCTAATATCTGTTGCTCCGCCTCCCGCTGCATTATTATCTATATATGGTTTAGTACTATATCCTCCACCATTATATCCACCTTTTGTCCATGTTGTTGGATGTTCTCCTACATATATATATAATTTTTCACCTTTACTTATATATATAATACCTGAAGTATATGCACCTTTTCCGTCTTCCGACCAGCATATCCACTATCTTTATACCCTCCAGCTCCCCAACATTCTATTTTATAATATCCATCTTGTTGAGCAGTAAATTCTTGATAATCTCCAGTATATTCAAATTTTTGAATTTCTTCTGTTCCTTCAACTTTTGAAAATATTTTTAATATGTTATCATCTTGTCGTGTTCCATCAACGGTTTCATCTATTTTATTACTGTATTCTCCTAATATTGCATTTTCTTTTTCATATGCATTATAAGTCATATTTTTTGCTTGTTTTGCTTTTTCAAACAATCCTGTTTGTGTTAAAGTAACTATTGCTACTCCAGCTAATATCAATAAAATAATTATTGTTATTACTAATGCAACTAATGTTATTCCATTATTTTTTCTTAAGTTTCTCTCCATTTTATTTTCTCCTCTCACACTTTTAATTAGTGTTCTCTACTTCAAAAAAATTATAGCATAACCGGTGGTATATTGCAACATTCTTTTTTTGTTTTTTTGATATCATTAATAAATATATATAAAATAAATTGGAGATAAAATGGAAAAAGATATTTATTATTTAGTTGGTCAAAATATAAAAAAGCAAAGAAAATTAAAAGGTTTAACTCAGCTACAATTAGCAAATAAAACCTTTTTTAGTTATGAATTTATACGAAAAATAGAATCAAAAAGTGCTTGTAGAAATACTTTTTCTTTGGCTACATTGTCTAAAATTGCATCAGCACTTGATATAGATATTAGATTGTTATTTGAACCATTAGATGATGATAAAACAGCATAAAATAAAAAAAGAAACACTTTTATTTTTTTAGTGTTTCTTTTTATTATTATCTCTTCAATTATTTTAATTGGTTCATAACTTCTTCTGCGAAGTTTTCTTCTTTTTTCTCGATTCCTTCACCTTTTTCAAATCTAGCAAATGCTATAACTTCTGCATCTTTTTCTGCTAATAATTGAGAAACTTTTTTATTTGGATCTTTAACAAATGGTTGGTCTACTAAACAGATTTCTTCATAGAATTTTCCAATTCTTCCTTGAACGATTTTTTCAGCTATTGCTTCTGGTTTTCCTTCATTCATTGTTTGAATTTTTAAGATTTCCATTTCTTTTGCAACTCTTTCTGCTGGTACTTCGTCTTGTTTTACATATTCTGGTCTAGCTGCTGCTATTTGCATACAAATATCTTTTGCAACTTCTTCTGTTCCTTTTGCCATATTAACTAAAACAGCTATTTTACCATCACCATGAATGTATTTTGCAACTAATCCTTCTGATTCGAATCTTGCAAATCTTCTTATTGATAAGTTTTCTCCTATTGTAGCTATTTTTCCAACTAATGCTTCTTGAACTGTTTTTCCTTCTTCGAATTCTGCTGGTTGTGCTAATAATTCTTCAACATCTTTTGGATTTTTATCTACTACTTGTTTTGCAACGTTTTGAACAAATGCTTTGAATTCTGCATTTTGTGCAACGAAGTCTGTTTCTGAGTTAACTTCTACTATTGCTCCAACTTTTCCATCTTCTGATATAGAAGCTTCAACTAATCCTTCTGCTGCAACTCTTCCAGATTTTTTAGCTGCTTTTGCAATCCCTCTTTCTCTTAATAATTCCATTGCTTTTTCCATATCGCCATCTGTTTCTGTTAAAACTTTTTTGCAGTCCATCATTCCTGCACCTGTTTTTTCTCTTAATTCTTTTACTAAACTTGCTGTAACCATTTTTTAATTCCTCCTTATTATTTTTATAAAAAATATCTAATTTTAAAGGGCTAGCTCGCTACGTCCGAAATATTATCGTACGAGCGTTGCTCGCCCTTTTATAATTTATAATTATTCTTCTTCGCTACCTGCTACAACTTCTTCCATTGATGCTGGTTCTTCTGAAACTTCTTCTGCTACTTCTTCAGCTTCGAAGCTTTCTCCTTGTCTTCCTTCGATTATTGCATTTGCCATAACGTCTGCTATTAATTTAACTGCTCTTATAGCATCATCGTTTCCTGGTATAGCATAATCAACATCTTCTGGATTACAGTTTGTATCAACTAATCCGATTACTGGTATATTTAATTTTCTAGCTTCTAATATTGCTATTCTTTCTTTTTTAGGATCTACTAAGAATATAACTCCTGGTAATTTGTCCATTTCTTTGATTCCACCTAAGTTTCTTTCTAGTTTTTCCATTTCTTTTTTAAGTAAGATTACTTCTTTTTTAGGTAATACTTCAAAAGTTCCATCTTCTTGCATTGTTTCTAAATCTTTTAATCTTTGTACTCTTGCTCTGATAGTATCGAAGTTTGTTAACATTCCTCCTAACCATCTTTGATCAACATAGTACATTCCTGATTTGATTGCTGCTTCTTTCATGCACTCTTGTGCTTGTTTTTTAGTTCCTACAAATAAAACTGTTTTTCCTTCTTCTGCTTGTTCTTTTAAGAAAGCATAAGCTTCATCTAATTTTTTAGATGTTTTTTGTAAATCGATTATATGGATTCCGTTTCTAGCTTGGAATATATATTCAGCCATTTTAGGATCCCATCTTCTTGTTTGATGTCCAAAGTGAACACCTGCTTCAAGTAATTGTTTCATTGCAACTACTGCCATTTTAAATTCCTCCCTTTTTGTTTTTACTTCCATAAAGTTCTACGTTTAAACCGGACCAATTACTTGGCACACCCTTTCAAACTTGCTTTATGTGATTAATACGTTCTTTATTATACCAGCATTTTCCAATAAATGCAAGTGTTTTTTTATTTTTCTTCACATAATTTAATATTTTCCATTAAATTTTATTATTTTTAATATCTTCCAAAAATTTTTCTTTTATCTCTGGTGGCATTAATGGAATTCTTTCTATATCTTCTCTTTTAACAATTTCTGGTATATATTTTCCACTATCTATGTACTTAGGATCATTCGAAAACTCAGGTCCTGTACCAGTTCCAAATTCTCCGCTTACATATTCACATAAATAATAAATTGTTGTTTGATTAAATTTTTCTGAATATTCTTCATATAATTTTTTGACTATTTTTACATTGATTCCAAATTCTTCTTTTATCTCTCTTAATGTTCCCTCTTCGTAAGTTTCGTCACCTTCTCTTCCACCACCTGGAAAAACATAATATTCTTGTCTATCCGGATTTTTCATTACATCTTTTCTATGCATTAATGCGAAACCATTTCCCATTGGAATTATTCCTGCTAATCTTATTCTTTGCATATTCATCTCTCCTTTTTATTTTTTGTTAATTATAATCTTTTGTCTTTTTACAGTCAATCTTTATGAACTAATAATTTTAAAAAATATTTATTATTTCCCTTGAATTTTTTTCTAATTTATTATACTATATATAGAAATAAAAGAGAGATTACATAGGAGGAAAAAATGCAAAAAAAATTAGAAGAAACTAAAGAAATAAAAGACAAAAAAAATACAACTAAAACTAAAAGCACAAAAACTTCAACAACAAAAAAAACTACAAATAGAAAAGAGACCTTAAAAGTTTCAACTAAGCAATCTACAAAAAAAGGAACAAAATCAACAACTAAAAAAACCTCAAAGAATTCAACTACTGCTAAAAAATCCGTACCAAAAAAAGTTATAAAGCCTACTCCAGTTGAATATTACGATTTACCTTATTCATATAATCAAACTGTAGTAAAAGTATTAGCTCAAACTCCAAAAACATTATTTGTTTATTGGGAAATTTCAGAAGCTGACAAAGAAAAATTCAAAGAACAATATGGAGAAAACTTCTTTGAAACAACAAAGCCTGTCCTAATTATTCATAACGAAACTTTAAACTATAGTTTTGAAGTTGAAAT
>ULWT01063786.1_pt1 | contig 27557 bp, 23 predicted proteins | sample 1960611 | NCBI WGS metagenome assembly ULWT01 (sample SAMEA4835819, study PRJEB28245) | human gut metagenome | biome: gut microbiome; material: fecal sample | place: Denmark | collected 2008
TAAAAAAGTTGCAATACAAATAATTGTATTACAACTTTTTTTATAAACTAGATTTTAATTTTTTTATAGCTTTGATTTCAGCAAATAAATTATCAATTTGTAAATTTTTTGTATTTAAAATATTTTTATAAGATTCTAAAATTTCAGAATAATTTTCAACTGTTTCTCTACCAGTCATTAAACATTTCATTCCTTCAAGATAATAGTTTTTTGTTTTGTCATCTTTAGCAAAATTCATTTTTTTTGCATATTTATCAATTTGTTCTAATCTTTTTATATCTTTTTTCAAATCTTTTAAATAATCCATAGTACAAGAAATTTCATACTCAATATCATCAATAACAACTTTCATTAAAGCCTTTACAATTATAGGATTATTTTTTCCTAAAGACGGAATTTTAACAGAACCACTAGGATTATGCTCAGGCTTAGTTTCATCTGCAAGAAATTTGATAGTTTCAGAAGCCTTTGGAGGAGTAGCATCACTAATTAAAATTTTAACAGTCTCAGCTATACCAACATGAGATTTATATTGTCTTTTACTAGCAATTGCATCATACTCATCAGCAACTTTAATAATTTGACCTTCATAAGGAATCTCATCTTTTGTCAATCCATTAGGGTAGCCAGAACCGTTTAAAGCTTCATGATGATAAATAGGACCAGCTGCATAAGGACGTAGTTTTTCATCTTGCATACAAATTTTATACCCAATAGTTGTATGAGTCTTCATAATTTCAAATTCTTCTGGAGTTAAAGCAGAAGGCTTTTGCAAAATTGCTGGTGGAATAAATTGTTTTCCAATATCATGTAAATAAGCACAAATTGTACAATACTCTGTAAAACTTTTTGTACAATGTAAATACTCACAAATTCTACAAACTAAACTTGCAACATTTTCAGAATGTTGTCTAGTAAACATATCTAAACTTCCCAAAATATTTAATTGATATTGCATTGTTTTATCTAAATTATAAGATTTTAAAATAGTTCTATCATAAAAATCAAAAATTTCTTTTGGCATAATAAACTCCTTTTTTCTATAGTATAAAAAAATTTTAACATAAAATATAAATAACTTCAATGAATAATTGTAAAATTTGTAAAAATGTGATATTATATATAGCAAATGGAAATTTTGGAGGAAAACAATATGTATAGAACAAAAACATGTGGAGAATTAAATATATCAAATGTAAACGAAACAGTAGAATTAGCAGGATGGATACAAAAAATAAGAGATTTAGGAGCAATGATATTTATTGATTTAAGAGACCAATTTGGAATTACTCAAATTGTTATAAATGATGAAGCTCTAAAAGAACAAGCAAAAACATTAACAACAGAAAGTTGTATCCACATTTCAGGAAAAGTTGTGGAAAGAAGTAACAAAAATACTAAAATTCCAACAGGAGAAATAGAAGTAATAGCAAATGAAATAGAAATATTAGGAAAATGCAAAAATGTACTTCCATTTGAAATAAATACAGACCAAGAAGTAAGAGAAGATTTAAGACTTGAATATAGATTTTTAGATTTAAGAAATGAAAAGTTACATAACAATATTTTACTTCGTTCAAAAATCTTAAAAACATTAAGAGACAAAATGGATGAACTAGGATTTGCAGAAATTCAAACACCAATCTTAGCAAATTCATCACCAGAAGGAGCAAGAGACTATTTAGTACCAAGTAGATTAAATCCAGGAGAATTTTATGCATTACCACAAGCACCACAACAATTCAAACAACTATTAATGGTATCAGGATTTGATAAATACTTCCAAATAGCACCATGTTTTAGAGATGAAGACCCAAGAGCAGACAGAGCTCCAGGAGAATTTTATCAATTAGACTTTGAAATGAGTTTTGCAACACAAGAAGATGTATTCAAAGTAATAGAAGAAGTAGTACCATATACATTTAAAAAGTTTACTAATTGGAAAGTTGATGAAGGTCCATTTATAAAAATTCCATATAGAGAAGCAATGGAAAAATACGGAATAGACAAACCAGATTTAAGAAACCCATTAATAATTCAAGATGTAACAAAAGGCTTTAAAAATTCAGACTTTAAAGCATTTGAAGGAAAAACAATAAAAGCAATAATAGTTCCAAATGGAGCAGAACAAGGAAGAAAATTCTTCGATAAAATGACAGAATTCGCTACATCAGAAGAAGTTGGAGCAAAAGGATTAGCTTGGACAAAATATGAAGAATCAGGAGATATTACAGGAGGAATTGCTAAATTCATTACAGACGAAATCAAAGAACAATTAATAAATGAATTTGGAATGACTAAAAATTCAAGTATATTCTTTATTGCTGATGAATTCAAAACAGCTCAAAAAATAGCTGGTTTAGTTAGAATTGAACTAGGAAAAAGACTAGATTTATTGGAAAAAGATGTATATAGATTTTGCTATATAGTAGACTTCCCAATGTATGAATTATCAGATGAAGGAACAATAGACTTTAACCATAACCCATTTTCAATGCCACAAGGAGGAATGGAAGCATTAGAAACAAAAGACCCATTAGATATATTAGCATATCAATATGACTTAGTATGTAATGGTTATGAAATGGCATCAGGAGCAGTAAGAAACCATAATCCAGAAATAATGGTAAAAGCTTTTGAAATAGCAGGTTATAAAGAGGAAGATGTAAAAAATAGATTTGGCGCATTATACAATGCTTTCCAATATGGAACCCCACCACACGCTGGTGCAGCACCTGGGGTAGACAGAATGGTAATGTTAATAGAAGACTCTCAAAACATAAGAGAAGTAATAGCTTTCCCTAAAAACAAAAGAGCTAGAGACCTTCTTATGAGAGCACCTTCAGTTGTTTCAGAACAACAATTAAAAGATGTACATATAAAATTAGATCTTGATGAAAATAAATAAATTAAAAAAATAAGTAAAATCATAATGCATTGAATTTACTTATTTTTGTTGATATTATTAACATAATGTGCTATAATACTAATGTATATTTTTAATATAAAGCTAGTGTATAGCGGAAAAGGAGGAATTTACTATTATGATCGAAAACATCAAAAGCTTGATACTAAATGGAAAATCAACGAAAGAAATACGGAAAGTAATAGATGATTTTCCAGAGAATGCTACAACTGAATATTTTGAAAGTTTAGGATTTGAAAACCCAGAGGCAATAAAATTAAAATGGAAACTTAGAAAGAATAATCAACAAGAAAACGAAATAATAGAAGCAGGAGAGGCAAGAAGACAATTATTAAAATCAAAAAGCTATATATTTTCTTATAATGCAAATCCAAATTTTGTTCTAGTAGATACTTGTGCATTTCAATTTGAAAAGGGACTAGAAATAATAGATAATGCTAAAAAAGTAATTATTATAAATTCTATTATGAAAGAAATGAACAAAGTTCTGGCCAAAAAAATACGAAAAAAACAAAGAAATGAAAAGGAAAGAAAATTAGTAGAAAATATATCATTTTATAAAAGAGAAATTGTTGCTAAAGATAAATATAAGCTAATAGCTAATAAAGAAGCAATAAATTCAAGTTACTGTGATGATAGAATTTTAGAGTTTCTTGATGATATTTTTAAAGAAGAAAAACCAACATTGTTAACAGCTGATGTGGAATTAGCAGAAAGGGCTAAAAGTTATGAATTTGAGTATATTTTAATTGTAAATAATAATACTTCAAATAAAGCAAAAAAGAAAGAAAAAACTTTAGATCATATAGTTTCAATTGAAGAAAAAATAGTTAAAGAGGAACAAACTATAAATACAGAAAAAGAAAACTTAATTGAAAATGATATATGTGAAGAAGAAAAATCTGATAAATTTGAAAGCTTTAAGATATTGCCAAATAATAAAACATTTCAGTTTTATGGTGTGACTTTTAAAGTAAAAAATGAAGAGATTTTCATTAAAAAATTTAATCCACATGCAAAAGTATTTATATCAGCAACAAACAAAATGACAGAAGTAACAAAAAGAAACACAAAAAAATTGTTAAAATTTCAGATTTTGACAATATAGTGGTATTAGCAAAGAGGCAGAAAAATAAAGAAGTTCAAGGAGTCAAAATTATAATAGTAAATGGAGAAATCAAATATAATGAAGAAATATATGAATTTCTCGATGAGATTTATATAAGTACAATTTTGCCAGGAGAATTACAAGAGGAGGCAAAAAAACTTATGATAAGTTAAAAACAAAAAGTCTAGTACTTATTGTACTAGACTTTTTGTCAAAATATGTTATAATATATATGTAATATTTAAAAATGGAGGTAAAAAAATGGAATATAGATATGAACCAAAAGGTGTATGCTCATACGAAATGATAATAGACATAGATGGAGACACAATAAAAAAAGTCACAATCGAGGGTGGTTGTGCAGGAAACACAGTTGGAGTTTCAAGATTAGTAGAAGGAATGAAAATTGATGAAGCAATAAAAAGATTAAAAGGAATTCCATGTGGATTTAAAGGAACATCTTGTCCAGACCAATTAGCAAGAGCATTAGAAGAATTTAAAAATAATCAAAAATAAATATAAAATAAAAGTCGAGTGGATAATAAATAATTATAATCTACTCGATTTTTTATAAAGATTAAGCAGAAAGAATAAAATCTTTATTTGCTAATAACAATCTCTTAATTAATTCAATTTGTTTCTTAGATAAATGAGAATTTTTATCTAAGGCATATAAACTTTTAATAATCATAGCCATTTCGACATCAGCATCTATTTCAGATGATTTTAAGGTTTTGCTTTCAGAATTTCCAAGTAAGTAATCAATAGAAACATTGAATACATTTGCAATTTTTGCAACAACATCAAGTCTTGGAACTCTTTCACAGGTTGAATATCTACAAATAGTTACATTAGAAGTACCAATCATTTTTGCTAACTGAGTTTGTGTCATATTATGTTCTTCTAACAAAGCGTTTAACCTATAGCTAAATTTTTCAACTTTAAAATCCATATAAACCCTCCTATATCAATTATTATAGAACTATAACTAGGAAGTTCTACAATATTTAACCTAAATTATAATTGAATAAAAACATTAACCAATCAGATAAGATAACAGAATCAAAATACCAAAAATAAAATTTACAAACAACAAACTAAATATGAAAGTTCCTAGTGCAAATTGTCGAAAGATATGTTATAATAGAAAAAGATTAAAAAATAAAGAAAGAGAGAAAATATGAAAAGAGTTTTATTAGGAATGAGCGGAGGAGTAGACAGCTCAGTATCAGCACTACTTTTAAAAGAAATGGGATATGAAGTAATAGGAATAACACTAGAATTATTTGCTGGTTCATGTTGTAATATAGATACAAATACAGATGCCAAAAATGTATGCAAAACAATAGGAATTCCACATATCACATATAACTTAAAAGAACAATTTAAATGTAGAGTAATAGATAATTTTATAGATGAATATTCAAAACAAAGAACACCAAATCCATGCATAGAATGTAATAGATATATGAAATTTGGTTTGATGTATGAAAAAGCAAAAGAATTAAATTGCGATTATATAGCTACAGGACATTATGCAAAAATGGAATATTCAGAAAAATATGGAAGATATGTTCTAAAAAAATCAAAAAATCTAGCAAAAGATCAAAGTTATGTTTTATATAACTTACCAAGAGAATTACTTGGAAAAGTAGTATTTCCATTAGGAGACTTCAACTCAAAAGAAGAAATACGTGAGATTGCTAGAAAAAATAATTTAAAAGTAGCAAATAAACCAGATAGTGAAGATATATGTTTCATAACAGATGGAAACTATAAAAATTTCTTAAGTTTAAATATGAATCCTAAATACATAAAAAAAGGAAATATCGTATTAAAAACAGGAGAAATATTAGGAAAACATGATGGATTAACAAATTATACAATAGGACAAAGAAAAGGACTAGGAATATCATATAAAGAGCCACTATATGTTATAAAATTAGATGGAAAGAAAAATCAAGTAGTAGTTGGAACAGAAAAAGATTTATATGAAAAAGAATTATATGCAAATGATATAAATTGGCTAATATTTGATGAATTACAAGAACCACTAAGATGTTATGCAAAAATTAGATATAAAGCAAAAGAAGCAGAAGCAATTGTTTACCCAGAAGAAAATGGAGAAGTAAAAGTAGAATTTGCAGAACCACAAAAATCAATTACAAGCGGACAATCAGTTGTATTTTACGATGAAGATGGAGTTGTTTTAGGTGGAGGAAAAATAAAATAGGGAAAAGGGGACGCCCTTTTTTTCCCTATTTTATTTTTCCCTATTTCGTATCATAAAAATTTTTAAATTCATAACCTTCAGACCTTAAATAATCAATAGATGATTTTAAAATATCATAAGTTTTATTAACATCAGCAGTATCATGCATCAAAACAACAAGAGTTCCTTTATTTTTAGCACTTTTTTTAAGATTATTCATAAGTTGATAATTAGAATATTTCCTTTCAGAATCTTTATTCAAACAATTCCAATCAATATAAGAATAATCTAAACTATTTAAAACTTCAACAGCCTCTTTCTTTTGATATGAATACTTTTTAGACATAAATCCATTAGGAAATCTAAAAATATGAGAACAATAATTTTCAACACCAATTGCCTTAGAAATTTCTATATCAGTATTAACAACTTCTTCTTTAAAATGTTCCATATTGCTATATAATAATTTATTATTATGATTATAACCATGATTTGCAATATAATGACCTTCATCATATTCACGTTTGACCAATTCAGGATTTTCTTTAACGTGTTTACCAACAACAAAAAAAGTAGCTTTTACATTTTCTTCTTTTAAAATATCTAGTATTTTTGCAGTAGCCTTTGTGGTAGGACCATCATCAAAAGTAAGATATGCTACTTTTTCATCTGATTTTGTTATATCATTTAAAGAAGTGCTACACAAATCAACAGCCAAAGAAGGAGAATTATAAATATAAAAACCATAACAAAAAATCAAAGTAACAATCAACGTAGTCAAAAATAAAAAAATAAACTTCCTTTTAATAACAAAAATTTTCATAAAATAACCCCCATAATAAATATATGAGGGTTAAGATAAATAATACTAATAAATTATTTTATAGAATTTGCTTCTTCATTAGTTATATAACCGTATTCAATCATAGTATTAATAACATGATATTGTCTCTTTTTGGCTAAATCTGGATTAACAGAAGGTGAATATACAGAGGGAGCATTAGGAACACCAGCAAGCATAGTGCTTTCATTTAAATTTAAGTCTTTTGGTGCTTTATTATAATAGCCATAACTTGCATCATAAATACCATAATAACCATCTCCAAAATATGCAGTATTAACATATAATTCAAAAATTTCATTTTTAGTATAATTTTTTTCTAAATCATATGCTGCAAAAATTTCACCGACTTTTCTAAGCCAAGTTTGTTCCTGTGAAAATACAACATTTTTAGCTACTTGCTGAGTTATAGTGCTACCACCTTCTTGAAGTTTGCCATTTTTAACATTTGTAAATAAAGCTCGTCCAATAGCAATAAAATCAACAGGACCGTGGTCATAGTAACGGTGGTCTTCAACACTAATAACGGCATTTCTATAATAAGTTGACATATCAGAGAATTTAACAAAATTTTCTTTATTACTAATTTCTTGAACTCGAGTTACAAGTGGTTTTTCTTTTAATTTTGAAGAATAATATGCATAACCAGAGAATGCAACAATTGAGGCTATAGATATTAGTAAGATTATTACAATAATTAATAGTTTTCTTATAAATTTCATATAAAAATTACCTTTCTTTTTTATAGGTATATTATACAATAAATTTTGAAAAAAGCAAACTAAAAATTAAAGTATAAAAAATATTATAAATTGCAATAATAAGTGTCGCACTTTTTGTAATAAAATTACAAATATATTTACGATGCGATTTTTACCATTTCTAAACTAGATTTATACCCAAACATCGGTCGTAACAAATTATTTATCCAATCTTCTACTTGTTGAATAAATTCTTCTGAAATATCTGTTATAACTGTTCCTTTTGGTATAAATCTTCTGATTAATCTATTTGCATTTTCATTGCTTCCTCGTTCTCCTGATCTATATGGATGTGCATAATACACTTGGACTCGTGGAGCTTTTTTTCTTTTATCATATGACTTTTCTAAGGCTTTATAATCCCTAAATTCTCCACCATTATCAAATGTTATTGTTTTAAATTTATTTTTAAATTCTGATTTATATTTTCTTTCTAATTTATCAATTGATTTTGCTACATTTACACCTTGTTTACTTGGGATTTTAAATATTATTTCTTCTCTTGTCTTTCGTTCTGTAAACGTTAAGAGTGCTGCTCCTTTTCCTTCTTTTCCTACAACTAAATCTCCTTCCCAATGTCCGTATTCACTTCTATCGTTTGCTTCTTGTGGTCTAAAATCAATACTTTTTTCTGCTGGTACCTTGCTACAGTGTGTTTTTTCTTTATTTTTTTCTTTATATTCTTTTTTATAAATCATATCTTTTTCCGTTAAATTTAATATCCTTTTATGAATACAATTCCTAATTGTTTTTGCACTCACTATAACTCCAAATTCTTCTTTTTTTCTTTTTATTTCTGCTACAAGTATTTCTGGTGTTTTTTTTTCCTTTTTTATTCCATTTTCAATATATTCTACTAATTTATAATTTGCATCTAATTTTATATTTGGTCCTTTTGCTGTCATATTATATCTATATTTTTGTTCTGATACATCTGCACTATATACATATTTCACTTCTAAAAGTGTTGTTAAATTTTCTACTAATCCTCTTTTTATTTCTCTTTGTATTGTCCTTACACTTTTATTTAATAATTTTGCAATTTCTGAACATGGCCTCTTTTCAATGTTATACCATCTTTCTATTTGTGTTTTTTCGACATAATTTAAATGTTTATATTTCTTTTCTTCTTTTTTTCTGTTATAATTATTTTGACACATAACTTACAAATCCTTTCAATGTTTTCTTGACAATCACATTGTATCATTTGTAATCTTATGTGTCTATTTTTATTTCAAAGTGCGTCACTTAATTTTACCATTTATAAAGTATAAAAAATATTTAATATTGTTTTTTATAAATTTTTGTAAATTCTCTTTTCATTTCGAAAGTATTTGTGATAAAATAATTCATAAGAAAAGAGAGAAGAGGTATGAAAATATGGAAAACGCTGAAAACGCTGCGAGAGTACACACACACACACACACACACACACACACACAGGTACTTTAAATAAAAGAATAAAAAGCAATAAAGGATCAATAACATCATTTACATTATTGAGTATGATGTTTTTTCTAATCGTTGTAGTAGCAATATATGCTAGTGTAAATACGAAAATACAGAAACAACAGAAAGAATTAAATTCAATACAAAAAAGTTATGAACAAGAAAACTTAGATGATATATATCAAAAAAAATATAACGAATACCTAGAAAAAGAAACATCAACAATACAAGTGTATGCAGATACTATATTAAAAGGAGAAGTAATAGGAAAAAATAAAAATACGATAGGAACAGTATATACAGATGTAGTACAAAACAAAATAAAAATATTCGGAGGAGCAAATAGTACATATGGATATTCTGAAACAGTAGATGGGAAAAAAACAGAATTATCAGAAAATGAAATAACAATCCAAGCAACAACAAGTGGAAAGACAATATATACTTGGATAAAAGGAGAAGATGGAGAATATACCAAATACTATACAGCTGTAACAGTAAAATTATCAACATTACAAGATAAAACAATATATGTAGCAGAAGGAAAAAGTATAGATATAGGAGAAATTAGTGGAGAAAATAAAGGAAAAATAAAATATTCAAAAATAGATACAAATTATGTAACAGTAGAAAATAATAAAGTAACGGGAAAAAAAGCAGGGGATACAACAATAATAGCAACAGAGTCAAATGGTGGCGCACAAGCAAAAATAACTATAAAGATTGTAAAATTAACATTAGAAAAAACAAAAGAAATAACAACGGTAGGTGATAATAAAAAAATTCAAGTATCAGGAATAAACAATGGAACAATATCAGCAAAATCAAATGATGAAACAATAGCAAAAGTAACGGTAAATGGAACAGAGGTAACGGTAATACCACAAAACGTAGGAAACGCAAAAATAATGATAACAGAAAATAATGCTGGAGCAAACATAGAATACGAGATACAAGTTGTTGGAATAACATTAGCACCAAATGGAGGAACATACACAATGCCAACAACAGGAAAAGCAACAATAAGAACAAAAGTAAAAGTAGAGAATGCAAGTAAAATAGAAGTAGCATGGACATCAGCAAAGTTAGAATGGAAAACAATAGAAAATAATAGTGAGACAATAAAAAATGACTGTGAAAAAGGAACATATTATTTATATGTAAAAATAGATAATGAGTATTTATATCAAAGTCAAGCATTTATAGTAGGAGAAGAAAAAATAGCAATAGCTATAAAAACAAGTACAACAACATGGACAAATCAAAACATAACAGTAACAATAGCATACCCAGATGTAACAACATCAAGCACAAGAAAAGCAGGATATGGAACAACACTAGCGAATGCACAAACAGCGGCAACATCAGCCACAGCACCAACAACAAGTGTAACAGTAACAGCAAATGGATATGTATATGCAACGGCAACAGACACAGCAGGAAATGTAATTACAGCTAGTAAACAAATAACAAATATAGATAAAGTAGTACCAACAGTAACATTAAGCCCAAATGGAGGATCTTATGCAAAACCAACAAGTGGAAATGCAACAATAAAAACGACAATAACAGCAGCAGATACAGGAGGAAGTGGATTAAAAACATTACAATATGCTTGGTCAACAAGTAACACAACAGAACCAACAACATGGACAACATTCACAAATGGAGCAACAGTAAGTAAAACAGATTGTGTAGCAGGAACATATTACTTATGGACAAAAGTATATGACAATGCAGGAAATAGAGCAACAACAATAAAAGTAAGTGGAGGATTTATAGTAGGAATACAAACAATAACAATAAACCAAAGTACAACAACATGGACAAATCAAAATATAACAGTAACAATAACATATCCAAGTGTAACAACATCAAGCACAAGAAAAGCAGGATATGGAACAACACTAGCAAATGCACAAACAGCGGCAACATCAGCCACAGCACCAACAACAAGTGTAACATTAACAGCAAATGGATATGTATATGCAACAGCAACAGACACAGCAGGAAATGTAATTACAGCAAGTAGACAAATAACTAATATAGATAAAACAGCACCTGAAATTAGTGAATTTTCTGCAAAGGCATCTACTACAATATCAACATCAGCAACAATAACAGTAAAGGCAAAAGACGGATTAAGTGGATTATCAAACTTAGTATTAGAATGGGGAACGAATACAAATTATGGAAATAAAAAAAGTGAAAGCTGTCTAATTAATGGAAAGGGAGCAACAGATTTAACAACAAAAACAATTTCATTAACCGACTTAAGTGCAAACACAACATATTATGTGAAAATAACAATATCAGATGTTAGCGGAAATGTCAAAACAAGTACTTCTTCATTTACCACAGGAAAAGCAATAGCAGAAACTAATAATGTATTATATACGAGTATACAGAATGCGTTAGATTCAATAGAAAAGCAAGGAACAGTAAAAGTTCTTAGTGATACAACTGAAAATGTAAATATTGATACTGAAAAAACGATTACAGTAAATTTAAATAGCAAAACTATTACTGGATTTCTTAGAAATTGGGGAACAACAACTGTATATGGTGGAAATATTACAGAAAAATCTGAAACTCTTGGACTTGGGCATGCGATTGAAAATTATGGTGGAAAATTGACAATAACCAGTGGAACATATACAGGATACTATCAGGGAGTATATCAACCAAGCGCTGAGGAAGGAGCAAAAACAGGAGAAATAATAATTGAAGGAGGAAATTATTATGGAACTGGTAAAGATGGAACTGGTATTGCATTAAAGCAAGGTAATTGTTTGATAAAAAAAGGATATTTTAAAGGAACAGTTGGTGGTGCAGCTGGATGGGATTATTCACCAACAATTACTGTTCAAAATGGTGAATTTTATGGTGAACAATATGGAATATTCATAAATAGTGGAACTTTGGATATAAAAGATGGATATTTTGAAGGAACAGATTATGCAGCTGGGGCAACAGAAAATTCAAAAAGCTTATCAATATCTGGAGGAAAATTCTATGCTAAAACAGTTGCTGGAGTATATACATCTGGTTGTGATAATCTTTATATAACAAATGGATATTTTAAAGGTTCAGAATCATCAGGAATAGCTAGTTTCTATACAAAGTATGTTAATATTTCAAATGGAGAATTTGTTGGATATAATAATGGGATATATATGCATGATGGAACAACAGCGACTATCTCTGGAGGAAAATTTAGTGGATATTTAAGTGGATTAGCAATTAGCAATTCAACAATTACAATTACAGAAGGAACATTTACAGGAGATACAGTAGATGCTTTGAGTTTATATAAATCTACAGGAGAAATAAAAGGTGGAGTATTTACAGGAAAACTTCATGGAGGAAACAATAACAACGGTTCTTTTACAATAACAGGAGGAAAATTTAGAGGAAATGTTGAAGATGGATTTTACAACGAAAATGGAACATTATATATAAATGGAGGAAATTTTTCAGGATATAAATGGGGAATAAATTCTCCATCAGGAAAAATATGGTATCGTAGAACAGATTCACAAACTAGTGATAATAATTATGTTTCGTCAGAAGGATGGCCAGCGGTAACTGCAAGTGATTTATCATTTTATTAAAAAATATAACAAATAAAAATTTTTAAGAATGCTTTGAGATTAAAAATTAAAGAAAGAAGGAAGAAATGAACAAAAAAATAAATAAAAAAAGCATAATTCTATTAATTGTAGTGATAGTTATAATCACTACAATAGTAGTATCAATTATTTATCAAAATAATAAAAATAATAAACAGGAGGAACAACAAGAGATAGAACAAGATAGCTTAAGCTTAATAGATATGAAAAATACAGAAAATGCAAAAATAGAAAATGGAGTAAAAGAAAATACATCAGAAAATGTAGCAAAAGATAGAAAATTAGAAAATCTATTAATAACAGACATAAAATTAGTAGCACAAGATGGCGTAACATCTTTTACAGCAACAGTAAAAAATAATTCGACAAAAGACTTTGTAGGAGGCATAGTAAAAATAACTTTTACAAATAAAGATGGAAGTAATTATGCAGAGTTAGAAGCATCAATACCACAAATAACAGCAGATGGAATAAATGCAATAAATGCGGGAACAACAGCAGATATTGCTAATGCTTATGATTTTACAATTGAATTAGAAAAATAATAAATATAAAGGCATACAAAATATGCCTTTATATTTATTATTTATACAAACAAAAATTTGCATATAACTATTGACTTTTTACTATTAAATCTATATAATAAGCAATGAAAATGAGAGAAAAAGCAGAATGTGCAGAAACTATTATCACATTTGCCTTAATTATAGCATTAGCTAAAATTTTGAGCAAATAAAAATACCATATCTCTGCTTGCTGATGGAGATATGGTTTATAAAAACTAAAACATTGGCAACCACATTTTGTGGTCTCTTATTTTCTAAATATATTATAAAATATAAATTTCAAAAAGTCAAGGAAAGGTGAAAATATGAAAGAACAATTTTTAGAACTATTAAGACAAGTAAAAAGAGAAGGAATAGATGAACTAATCGACTTTATAGAAAAAACAGACTTCTTCAAAGCACCAGCAAGCACAAGATTTCATGGTGACTATGAAGGTGGACTAGTAGAACATAGTATGAAAGTATATGAAATATTAAAACACAAAGTAGAAACAAATATAGAACCAATGAACGTAAACCCAGAAACATTAATACTAGTACCATTATTACATGATTTATGCAAAGCAAATTTTTACAAAGTAGACTATAGAAATGCAAAAAATGCATTAGGAGTATGGGAAAAAGTGCCATATTACACAATAGATGATACAATACCATATGGACATGGAGAAAAATCAGTAATGATGATAACAGAATATATAAAATTAACACCAGAAGAAAAATATTCAATTCGTTGGCATATGGGTTACACAGAACCAAAAGAATTATACAACACAATCGGAGCAGCATATAAAAAATATCCATTAGCATTATTAATGCATGAAGCAGACTTAGAAGCAACTTATTTTTACGATATATAAAGGAGAAAAATCATGTTAGCATATATAAAAGGAACACTAGAAATGAAGATGACAGGGTACATAGTAATAGATGTTGGAGGACTAGGCTACAAAGTATTTATGTCAGAATCAGGAATAGAAAAATTAGGAAACATAGGAGAAACAGTAAAAGTACATACATTTTATAAAGTAAGAGAAGATGATATTAGTATATTTGGATTTAATACATTAGAAGAATTAAGAATGTTTGAATTACTAATATCAGTAAGTGGAGTAGGAGCAAAAACAGCAATAACAATGTTAGATGTATGTGAACCTACAGAATTTGCATTAGCAATAATATCAGAAGATATAAAAACATTAACACAAATACCAGGAATAGGAGCAAAATCAGCACAAAGAATAATTCTTGAATTAAAAGATAAAATAAAGAAAGAGCAACAAATACAAGAATTAACAAAAGCATCAAAAGGTATAAGTGGTACAAAAACAAAATTAGAACAAAGACTAGAACATGAACAAAATGTAGATGAAGCAATGGCTGCATTACAAGTACTAGGCTTTAACAAAAAAGAAATAGAAAAAGCCTTTGATAAATTAGTAACAGAAGAAATGTCTACAGAGGAAATAATAAGAAAAGGATTATCAATTTTAGGAAAATAACAAATATTGAAAAATATAATAGGGAAATATAAGATAGGGAAAAAAAGGGCGTCCCCTTTTCCCTAAAAGGAGGAGGAAAAATGAATAGTAACGAACCACTAGCCTTTAGAATGAGACCAAAAACATTAGATGAGTATGTTGGACAAGAACATGTTTTAGGAAAAGATAAAATTTTATATAGAACAATAAAGGCAGATAGATTATCTAGTATAATATTATTTGGACCTCCGGGATGTGGAAAAACGTCATTAGCAAAAGTAATTAGTGAGACAACCAAGTATAAATTCTATAAATTAAATGCCGTAACAGCAGGGGTTCAAGATATAAAAAGAGTAATTGAAGAAACTAAAAACTTTATGATAAATCCATCAGGAAAAAGTATTTTGTTTATAGATGAAATTCATAGATTTAATAAATTACAACAAGACGCATTATTACCATTTGTCGAAAACGGGTTAATTATTCTAATTGGTGCAACAACAGAAAATCCATATTTTGAAGTAAACAAAGCTTTAATTTCTAGGTCAATGGTAATAAAACTAGAACCATTAACAGAAGAAAATATTTTTACTATACTAAAAAACTCATTAACAAGAGCAGATGGATTAGCAGAATATAGTATAAAAGTAGAAGATAGTACATTAAGAAAATTAGCCAATATTTCAAATGGAGATGTTAGAACAGCATTAAATGGACTAGAAATAGCTGTTCTTACAACAAATATGGAATCAGATGGGTACATACATATAACAGATGAAGTTATAAAAAATTGTATTCAAACAAGAAAAGCGATTTTTGATAAAAAAGGAGATAGCCATTATGATAATATTAGTGCATTTATAAAATCAATGAGAGGCTCTGATCCAGATGCAACAATATTCTATTTAGCAAGAGCATTGAATGGTGGAGAAGACCCAATGTTTTTAGCTAGAAGAATAGTAATATGCGCATCAGAAGATGTAGGACTTGCAAATCCAAATGCACTAGTCGTTGCAAATTCTGCAATGCAAGCAGTACATATGGTAGGAATGCCAGAAGCAAGAATAATATTATCAGAAGCAGCAGTATATGTAGCAACATCAAAAAAATCAAATGCAACATATCTAGGAATAAATAGAGCATTAGAAGATGTAGCTTCAAAAGACACTGGAGAAGTTCCAATGCATATAAGAAATGCACCAGTAGAACAAATGAAACAATTTGGTTATCATGAAGGTTATCTATACCCACATGATTTTCCAGGACATTGGGTTGAACAACAATATTTACCAGATAAAATGTTAGGAACAAAATATTATATAAAAGATGAAAATATCGAATAAAACAAAATAAATTTCAAATAAAATAAATAAAAAACAAAAAAATGGAAAACCTACTAATTAAAAGTAGGTTTTTTTATGGTTAAAAATTTTTTAAAGAAGATTATAATTGGGTTATTAGCTGGATTTGTAAGTGGTTTTTTCTCAACAGGAGGAGGACTAATACTTGTACCAGCATTTATATATTTGTTAGAAATGGATTCACAAAAATCAAGAGGAACATCAATATTTTGCATATTACCAATGGTAATAACAAGTAGCTTTTTCTATTATAAAGGAAACTATATTAATTGGAAAACTGCAATATTATGCGGAATTGGTGGAGCAATAGGTGGGTATTTTGGAGCAAAATTATTAAAAAAATTACCAGAAAAAATATTAAAGATAGTTTTTACAGCCTTTTTGATATATGTATCTTACAAAATGATATTTACTTAAAGAGTTCGTATAGTAAAAGTGGGATTTTATAAAATAAATAAAAATAAAATCACAAAATGTAAGATAATAAAATTCGGGCGTAAAAACATTGAGAAGTGGAGGTAATAATGAAAGAGGAAAAAATAAATAACTTAATACAAAATAATAATTGGAAAAATAAAAACGAACAATATCTATTCGAATTACAGAAATTTATGGATTTAGCAGATAATATAGAAAATGAAAACTTAAGAAAATTAATAATAGCTCAAATGTTAAAATGTGATAAATGTCTTACAATCATTGCAGAAAAAATGATAAGACTAGCATTAGAAAATAAATAAAATGGAGGAAATATGGTTGAAGTATTAATAGGAATTATTTCCGGAACTATAAGTGGAACTGGGATGGGAGGAGGAACAATCCTAATATTTTTACTTACAGTTTTATGCGGACTAGAGCAACATATAGCACAAGCAACAAATTTAATATTTTTCATACCAACATCAATAGTAGCAATTATAGTAAACATCAAAAATAAAAATATAGATTTAAAATTAGCAACAATAATTTCTATATTTGGAATACTTGGAGCAATAATAGGCGCAAATTTATCAGTCCATACAGATGTAAAAATGTTAAGAAAATATTTTGGTATATTTTTAGCAATTATAGCACTACATGAAATATATACCATAATAAAAGAGAATAAAAAAACAAAATTGAGAGAAAATAAATAAAAAATAGAGAAAGGATGATAAATATGAAATTTACAAAAGGCTTATTAATAGGCGGTTTAATAACAACAGGCATAATAATGATGTATAATGATAAAAATATGATGAACAAAAATAAAATGTTAAAAAAAGGAAAACAATTTGCTAAAAAAATGGGAGTATTATAAAAAAGACCACTAAAGCATTAAACTTTAGTGGTTTTTAATTAGTTTATATAAAGATTATTTGTCACAGCAATCTTCTTTGCAATCTTCAGAACATTCATCTCTAAAGCAAGGCTTTTTATCATCTAAAAAACAATCACATTTGTCACATTTATCACCTTTTAAGCATTTGCCTTCATGATGACATTTTGCACAAACTTTAATTTTTTTAGTAGTATTAGCCCAAATTTGAAGAGCATATTTTCTATCAGGGCAAAGAGGTCCAAAAACAAATTCTCCCTCTTTATCTGTAAAAGTATGGCCAATAGGTCTTCTTTCTTCTTTACCACAGTTATAAACGATTTCTGTTAATTTAACAACTGCATCACAAACTGGTTCTTTAAAACAATTTTTAATAACACCATAAATAACATCTCTGTTATCTTCTGGTAAAGTTATATCTAAATCAAATTGTTTACCTCCTGCAATAACTCCATCAACATCTAAAACTGGACAAAAAGGTTTTTTATCTTCCATATCCATAATAACAACATCCTTTCAATATATTTATCAAAATTTTTACAAACAATTCGTTTGATTAATATATAATATGAAAAAGATAGGAAAAAGTTGAAAAAAATTTAAAATTTGATTTTTTTGTAAAAAAGTAGTATAATAAGAATAATTAGAGTTTAAGAATTGACTAGATATATAGTCAAAAGGAGGTTTTTATGGAAAGGAAATTAAAAAATATCTTACGGGCGATAATGGATATCGTAGTAGGAGTAACAATATCGTTAGCCGCAGTGGCATTTATACTGTTTTTGTACTTCTCTACAGTATTGCCGGGAATGCATATGATCAGATATACATTATATTTGTTGTCTTTTTTGGCAATAGGATTTGGACTGTGGGTTATTGATGAAGGAGAAAGTTATCTGTCAAAACGCTGTAAAAGATATTGGGCTAAAAGAATCAATAGAAGACGCTAATTTAGCGTCTTCACCATTTTAAAAATGTATAAAAATCCACTTTTTGCAAACAATATGTACAAAACATATTATTGCAAGGAGTGGAATTTTTTTGAAAGAAAATAAAATATTAAAAATAAACGGAACAATGCTAGAAAAAGCACAACTAGAAAAGCACTTAGAAAAAATAGCATCAAGCCATAATACAACAACAAAATCTCAAAAAAACACATACCCAGTACCACATTTAATAGAAAATTTCAAAACAATAGAACAAGTATATGAACTATTAAACGAACACCTAAAACTAGGAATAAACATACATCCAGCAGGAGAATGGCTATTAGACAATTTCTATATAATAGAAGAGACAACAAAACAAATCCAAAAAGAATTACCATTAAATAAATATATAAACTTTGTAGGAATAGCAAATGGTGAATATCAAGGTTTTGCAAGAATATATGTACTAGCATCAGAAATAGTAGCATACACAGAAAATAAAATAGAACAAGAAAATCTAGAGGATTACCTAAAAAGTTATCAAACTAAAAAGACCTTAAGTATGGATGAAATATGGAATATAGGAATATTTTTACAAATAGCAATTATAGAAAATATAACAGATATAGCATTAAAAATATATAGTTCACAAATTCAAAAATATAGAGTAGAACAAATAGCAGAAAGATTAATAGAAATAAAAGAAAAAAACGAAATTAAATATAAAAATAATGTAAAAGACATAGAAAAAGAAATGTTTCAAGATATGAAATACCCATTTATAGAATATATGTCATATACCTTAAAAAGGTATGGAAAGAAAGGTTATAGATATCTAAAAGTATTAGAAGAAGTAGTAGAAAAACTAGGAACAACAGTATCTGATGTAATAAAAAAGGAACATTTTGATATTGCTACTCAAAAAGTTTTAATGGGAAATAGCATAACAAGTATAAAGAAAATTCAAAGAATAAATTTTTTAGAAATATTTGAAAAAATTAATGGAGTTGAGGAATTACTAAAACAAGACCCAGCAGATGTATATATAAATATGGATTTTAGAACAAAAGAATATTATAGAAATAAAATAAAAGAATTAAGTAAGAAAACTAAAATTTCAGAAATTTATATAGCAAGAAAAACTTTAGAATTAGCACAAGAAAACTTTAAACAAACAGGAATAAACAAAAAAAGTCATATAGGGTATTACTTAATAGATAATGGGTTAAATGATTTATATAAAAAATTAGAATATATACCAAAAAAAGAAAATTTACCAATCAAAAAAGTAAAAAAATATATATCAGGAATAGCTATATTTAGTATAATATTGTCATTGTTTTTAAGTTATATTCTTAACTTAAAGATAAAAAATAATGCAATATTTATTTTAAGTTTTATAATATTTTTAATACCTGCAAGTGAAATCGTAATACAAATAATACAATATATATTAAGTAAAATTATAAAACCAAAATTAATACCTAAAATGGATTTTTATAAAGGAATTGATGAGGAACATAGCACTTTTGTTGTAATACCAACAATTCTAAAATCAAGAGAAAAAGTAAAAGAAATGATGAGAAATCTTGAAGTATATTATCTAGCAAATAAATCAGATAATATTTATTTTGCATTATTAGGGGATTGTTCAGAAAGTGGCAAAAAACAAGAAAGTTATGATAAAGAAGTAATAGATGAAGGATTAAGAGAGGTAGAAATTTTAAATAATAAATATTCAAATAATCAAATACCAATCTTCAATTTTATTTATAGAGAAAGAAAATGGAATGATAAAGAAGAAAAATATTTGGGATGGGAAAGAAAAAGAGGATTATTAAATCAATTTAACGAGTATATATTAGGAAATACAAAAAATCCATTTTTAACAAATTCAATTGAAAATAATATAAATAATGAAGATATAAAAGAAAAATTTAAAAATATAAAATATATAATAACACTAGATGCAGACACAGATTTAGTATTAAACTCAGCCTTTGAATTAGTAGGAGCAATGGCACATATCTTAAATAAACCAGAAATAGATAAACAAAAAAATATAGTAATAAATGGTTATGGAATAATGCAACCAAGAGTAGGAATAAATTTAGATATTTGCTATAAAACCTTATTTACAAAAATATTTGCTGGAAGCGGAGGAATAGATAATTATACAAATGCTATTTCAGACATTTATCAAGATAATTTTAATGAAGGAATTTTTACAGGAAAAGGTATATATGATTTACAAATATTTTCAAAAGTTTTAAAAAATGTAATTCCAGAAAAAACAGTATTAAGTCATGATTTGCTAGAAGGAAGTTATTTAAGATGTGGTTTAGTAAGTGATGTTATGCTAATGGATGGTTACCCAAGCAAATATACAAGTTTTATGAATAGATTATCAAGATGGATTAGAGGAGATTGGCAAATTACAAAATGGCTTGGTAATAAAAGCCCACTTAATTTACTATCAAAATACAAAATATTTGATAATTTAAGAAGAAGTTTATTTGAAATATCAATAATTGTTGGATTAATATATGCAAAAATCATAAATCTAGCATATAAAATTAATACAACAGAAATAACAAGTATATTGATAATAATATTATTAATTCCATTTATACTAGAAATACTAAATTACTTAATAGGAAAAAAAGAAGGAGAAGAAAAGCAAAAAACATTTACACCACAAATAACTGGATTAAAAGGAACTATACTAAGAGGATTTTTAACATTAGGTTGTATACCATACAAATCATATGTTTCTATAAAGGCAATTTTAAAAACATTGTATAGAGTAAATATAACACATAAACATTTATTAGAATGGACAACATCTGAAGAAGCAGAAAAGCTAGGAAAAACTGATTTTGCAGCATATTACAAAAGTATGATAGTAAATGTTATTGCTGGAATAATAAGTCTAATTATATATGCAAATACACATAATATTTTTAGTTTATTAATAGGTGCTATCTGGGTAATTATACCGGGAATTATGTATTATATCAGTAAAGAAAATACTCAAAAAAATAATATAGAAATATTATCAAAACAAGAACAGCAATATATTTTAGATATAGGTAAAAGAACTTGGAAATTTTTTGAACAATATCTTACTCAAGATAATAATTATTTAATACCAGATAATTATCAGGAAGATAGAAAAGAAAAAGTAGTACCAAGAACTTCATCAACAAATATAGGACTATCATTAATTGCAGTAATTTCAGCAAATGATTTAGGTTATATAGATTATGAAAAAACAAAAGAATTAATAAAAAATATTGTTTATACAATTCAAGGGTTAGAAAAATGGAATGGACATTTATATAATTGGTACAATATAAAAACCAAAGAGCCATTATTTCCAAGATATGTTTCAACAGTAGATAGTGGAAATTTCATAGGATATTTATATGTTTTAAAACAATGGTTAGAAAATAAAGAAGAATTACAAGAAATATCAACAATTGTAAAAGATATAATAGAAAATACAGATTTTTCTTATCTATATAGTAAAGAGCATAGAATTTTCTCAATAGGATTTAATATAGAAGAAAATAAATTAACTGACTCATATTATGATTTATTAGCCTCTGAAGCAAGACAAGCTAGTTTAGTAGCTATTGCTAAAAAAGATGTTCCATCAAAACATTGGAATTCTTTAAGTAGAACATTAACTACCTTGGGAAAATATAAGGGACTTGTTTCTTGGTCAGGAACTGCTTTTGAATATTTAATGCCTAATATAAATATTCCCAAATATAAAGGAAGTTTATTAGATGAATCTTGTAGATTTATGATAAAAAGTCAAATGGAGTATGCTAAAAAACTTCAAATACCCTGGGGAATATCAGAATCAGCATTTAATTTAAAAGATTTATATTCAAACTATCAATACAAAGCCTTTGGAATTCCATGGCTTGGATTAAAAAGAGGCCTTGCAGATGATATGGTAGTTGCCCCATATGGAGGAATATTAGCTATAACAGATTACCCAAAGGAAGTATACGAAAACTTAAAAATATTAGAGCAATATGGAATGATTGGAAAATTTGGATTTTATGAATCACTTGATTTTACTCCAGAAAGAGTAGAAAAAGGTAAAAAAGCAAGTGTAGTAAAAACATATATGGCACATCATCAAAGTCTAATTTTATTATCAATAAACAACTTAATAAATAATAATATTCTGCAAAAAAGATTTATGAAAAATCCAGAAATGAAAGCAATCAGTATCTTGCTACAAGAAAGGATGCCAGAAACAGCAATAATTACAAAGGAAAATAAAGAAAAAGTTGAAAAATTAAAATATAAAGATTATGAAGATTATGTAGAAGATATTTACAAAAAAATAGATAACAAATTAATAAGAGGAAATTTAATTTCAAGTGGTAATTATTCAATAGCAATGAATCAAAAAGGTGAAGGAATTAGTAAATATAAAGATATATATATCAATAGATTTAAACTTACAGATGATTACCCACAAGGAATATTTTTTAATATAAAAAATATAAAAAGCAAAAAAATTATAACTTCAAATAATAATGATAGCATAAGTTTTATGCCAGATAAGATAAAACAAGAAATAATATCAGAAAATATAAAAACAACAATAGAAACTTTAATAGCACCAGAAGAGCCAGTAGAAATAAGAAGCATAACCTTAGAAAATCAAGGAAATTCAGAAGAAATATTAGAAGTAACATCATATTTCGAACCAGTATTATCAAATAAAACACAGGACTATGCACATCCAGCCTTTAATAATTTGTTTTTAATATATGATTTTGATGAAGAAACAAACAGTATAATCATAAAAAGAAAAAAGAGAGAACAAAAGGGTCAAGAAATATATTTGTGTGCTAACTTATCCACAAATTGTGAGACAATTGGGGATTTAGAATACGAAATAGAAAAAGAAAAGTTCTTTCGGAAGAGGAAATATAGGAATACCTCAAATGGTAAAACAATCAAAACCATTTAGTAAAAAGATTGGGCTAGTCACAGAACCAATTGTAGCACTAAAAAGAACAATAAAAATAAAGCCAAATCAAAAAGAAAAAATAAACTTAATTATTGCAGTTGGAGAAAATAAAGAAGAAATCAAAAAAGAAATTCAAAAATACAAAATTAAAGAAAATATCAAAAAAGCAGTAGAACTATCAAAAGCAAAAAATGAAGCACAAAATAGATATTTAAGAATAAAAGGAACACAAATAAGAGACTACCAAAAAATGATGTCATACATTGTATTTTATAATCCAACTAAGAAATTAAATTTAGAAAAATTGCCAAAAGATAAATACAAACAATCAGAACTTTGGAAATATGGAATATCAGGTGATTTACCAATTATATTAGTAAAAATCAAAGATAGTAATGATGCACATGTTGTAAAAGAAGTATTAAAAGCATACGAATTTTTTAGAACAAAAAATTTAGAAACAGAGCTAATAATATTAGATGAAGAAAAACATAGTTACGAAAATTATGTAAGAGAAGATGTTGAAAATATAATCCAAAACAGTCAAATAGCATATTTAAAAAACATAAGAGCTGGAATATTTGAACTATCAAAAAATGAAATAAGTAAAGATGATTTAAATTTATTAAACTTTGTTGCAACAATAATAATTGATGCAAATAAAGGTGGAATAAAAAATGCACTAAAAGAATTAGAAGAAGAATATTTAGAAAAATATAAAGATGTTGGAAAAGAACAACAAATAACATTAATTGAAAATGAAAATAATGAAAATATAGATATATTAGAAAACATTAACAATTTAAAATACTATAATGAATACGGAGCATTCTCAGAAGATGGCAAAGAATATTTAATAAAGGTAAACAAAGAAAATAGACTTCCAACAATATGGTCCAACATAATGGCAAATGAAAAATTTGGAACATTAGTAACAGAAAGTATGGGAGGCTATAGTTGGCATAAAAATAGTAGATTAAACAGAGTAACAGCATGGCAAAATTATGCATGTTATGATATTCCATCAGAAATTATATATTTAAAAGATATGCAGACAAAAAAGGTTTGGTCACTTGGACTAAACCCTATGCCAGATAGCAAAAATTATAATGTGATTTATGGATTTGGTTATACAAAATATATTCATAAAAGCGATGGACTAGAACAAGAATTAGAAATATTTGTCCCAAAAGAAGATGGAATAAAAGTTCAAATTTTAAAATTAAAAAACACAACACTAAATCGTAAAAAAATAAAAATTGTGTATTATATGAAACCAGTATTAGGAGAGGATGAAATAAAAACAAATGGCTATATAAACTTAAAATATGATGCAAATAACAATATAATATGTGCTCAAAATCTATATAACAGTGAATTCACAAATGATGTAATATATGTATCAAATAGTGAAAAAATAAAAAGCTATACAGGAGACAAAAACTTTTTTATTGGTGAAGGAAATTTATCAAATCCAGAAAGTTTAAAAAGAACATCATTAAATAATGAAAACTCACTAGGAAAAAATCCATGTATAGCATATGAAATAGAAGTAGAAATAGAAAGTTTATCAGAAAAAGAAATAATATTCACATTAGGTGCTGAAGAAACAATTATAGATAGTAAAAATGTAGCCTATAAATATAGTAAAATTCAAAATTGCAAACAAGAATTAGAAAAAGTAAAAAATTATTGGAAAGAAGAATTAGGAAAATTACAAGTAAAAACACCTTTAGAATCTTTAAATATAATGCTAAATGGATGGATTATATATCAAACTTTAGAAAGTAGATTAATAGGAAAAACAGGATTTTACCAATCAGGTGGTGCATATGGTTTTAGAGACCAATTACAAGACACCTTAGCTTTAAAATATATAAATCCAGAAATACTAAAAAAACAAATAATAAAACACAGCAAACATCAATTTATAGAAGGAGATGTAGAACATTGGTGGCATGATGAAACACAAAGAGGAATAAGAACAAAATTCTCAGATGATTTATTATGGTTAGTATATCTAACTTGTGAATATATAGAATTCACAGGAGATTATTCAATATTAGATGAGCAAACGTCTTATTTAACAGGAAAATTATTAGATGAAAATGAAGATGAAAGATATGATAGATATGTACAATCAGAAAAAATAGAAAGTATATTCGAACATTGTATAAAAGCAATAGAAAAAAGTTTGAATTTTGGAGAAAATGGATTACCAAAAATAGGAACAGGAGACTGGAACGATGGATTTAGTACAGTAGGAAATAAAGGAAAGGGTGAAAGCATATGGCTTGGATTCTTTCTTTACAATGTATTAGATAGATTTATACCGATTTGCAAAATAAAAGAAGAGAATAATTTAGTAGAGAAATATGAAAAAATAAAAGAAAATTTAAAAAGAGCATTAAACACAAATGGTTGGGATGGTAGATGGTACAAAAGAGCATTTATGGATGATGGTAATACACTAGGAAGCATGGAAAATGAAGAATGTAGAATAGACAGTATAGCACAAAGTTGGAGTGTAATATCAAATGCAGGAGATAATGACAAAAAATATATATCAATGGAAAGTCTAGAAAATCATTTAATAGACAGAGAAAATGGAATAATAAAATTATTAGATCCACCATTTGACAAAGGAAAACTAGAACCAGGTTATATAAAAGCATATTTGCCAGGAGTAAGAGAAAATGGAGGACAATACACACATGCTGCAATATGGGTAATAATAGCAGAAGCATTATTAGGCTTTGGAGATAAAGCTACAGAATTATACAGAATGGTAAATCCAATAGAGCATGCAAGAACAAAAGAGGCTTGTAACAAATATAAAGTAGAACCATATGTTATACCAGCAGATATATATGGTTGCAATAATCTAGCTGGTAGAGGAGGTTGGACTTGGTACACAGGTTCAAGTAGTTGGTATTATAAAGCCGGAATAGAATATATATTAGGATTGAAAATAAAGAATGGTTATTTAAGCATAGAACCTTGCATACCAAAGGATTGGAAAGAATATAGTATTAGATATAAATGGAAGAATAGTGTTTATAATATTAGTGTAAAAAATCATAACAATAAAAATAGTGGAGTTGAAAAGGTTGTTATAAATGGGGTTGTGAGTGAGAATAAAATTAGACTTGAGGATTATGGGGTTTTTAATATTGAGGTGGAATTGTGAAAAAATAAAAAAGTATTCAAAACTATTGAACTACAATTATAACTGTGATAAAATGATTTTGATACATGATAAATTATGTAGTATTCGAATGAAAAATTAGGAGGAAAACATGAAAGAAAAAAGTATTAAAGGTATAACATTAGTAGCACTTGTTGTTACAATAATTATTTTATTGATTCTAGCAGGAGTAGCAATAACAGCATTAACACAAACAGGGTTGTTAGAAAATGCAAAACAAGCTAAAAATGCTATGGAAAATGCACAAAATACAGAAAATATTACTTTTGCTGAGTATAGTGAAAAAATAAATGAAATAGTAGGAGGTTCAACAAGAGAAAATGAAAATAATATGGGCAACATATCAGAATATTCGTTAGGAGATGCTGAAATATTTGATTCAAGATTAAAAGATTTAAATGGTGGCTATAAAATTGTTGGTAATACAGTATATGTATATATTACTGCAACTGTTACAAAAAGTTTATCAGCAAATAACTCTTGGGCAATAATAACAAATATTCCAGAACCTCAAATAAGTACACCATTACAAATATTAGCAGTAAAAGCAGATACCAATTTTATTGGTGGAATTAATTGTGGAGTTAATTCTACAGAGTCGGGAGTACATGTTTTAAGATTAGGAACATCAAGTTTATCAATCCCAGTAAATTCTACAATAACAATAAAAGGAAGTTATCAAAAAAATAAAACCTAATTATTGTTGTAACGATTTTGGCTGAAATTAAATAAAAAATATGATAATATAGGACTATACATT
>ULWT01018123.1_pt1 | contig 27487 bp, 20 predicted proteins | sample 1960611 | NCBI WGS metagenome assembly ULWT01 (sample SAMEA4835819, study PRJEB28245) | human gut metagenome | biome: gut microbiome; material: fecal sample | place: Denmark | collected 2008
CATAAACTATATGCGCGAGTACGTGCAGACGGGCAAAACCATTTTGTTTTCGTCGCACAATCTCGACGTCGTGGAAAGGGTTTGCGACAGGGTGATTATAATTGCCGCGGGCGAACTCAAAAAAATCATCGTCACCGGAAAGGACAAATTCGACGGCGACGAACTTATCGAAAAGTATTACGATACTAATAAGGAAGACTGATGCTGGGCGTACTTCTGAAAAAACAGATGACCGAAAAGTTGTCTTATTTCAAGCGTGACAAAAAACGCATCGATATCGTCGGCGCGTTGCTTACGCTTGTGATGACGGCGTTTATTATGTACGTCGTTATCGAGGTGTTCGGCGCGTTTGTCGCGAAATATACCGAAATCAGGCTCAACGGCGTACGCGACGTGCGCGCGCGGCAATATGAAATAATGACGTTCGTGTATGAATTCGTTTTCGTGGTCGACGTTATCGGCGGCGGCGTCTCAATAAACCGCGCGATTTTTGAAAGCGACGACAGAATGATTATCCAGACTCTTCCCGTAAAGGCGTCGGACGTACTGTATTCAAAAATCATTTTCATTTACGCAAAACAGGTGTTGTCGGCGTTTGTGATTCTCGTGCCGTTCGTGGCGGTGTTCGCAAGCGTGACGAAGCAGGGCGCGGGATACGTGATCCTCGGGCTGCTTGCGGCGTTTATTATTCCCGTTATGTCGCTTTCGGTATCGAGCGTGCTTGCGATGCCGTATTATTACGTCAAAAAGTTTTTCTCGTCGAAGTACGTTTGCCTGCTTGTGATAGTAACGCTGGTGCTTTTCGCGCTGTTTTATTGCTATGCGACGGTGCTCGACTTCTTAAAAACCCTTATGTCAACGGGCGAAATCAAGTTTTTCTTTTCCGAAAAGACGATGACGACGATAATTTCGGTGACGAAAAACCTTGTCCCCGCAAACTTTATCGCGGCGTTCACACTGAAAACGGACGTCTGGAAAAACCTGGGGATAATCGTGGCGATAACCGTCGCGACGGGCGCAATCGGCATTCTCATAACGTCGCTTTTGTACAACAAGGCGATGAAAACGCGCGCGACGGCGGGCGCAATAATGATTTTTGCAAAAAAATCCGCGGCAAGAAAACTCCCGCCGTTTTTAAGTCTTTTGAAAAAGGAATTCAATCTCGTGCTGTTCACGCCCGATTACGCAGTGCAGTACTTCACGGTGGCGGCGATAATGCCGCTTATGGTATATTTTTGTATGGGCATTGGCAAAAACTTCCTGACGTCGCTCGTTTTCGTTCAGAGCGATTTCGAGCTGGCGATTTTGCTCACGGTGCTTTTCGGAGCGCTTACTAACACGTTCTGTGCGACGAACGTCAGCCGCGACGGGAAGTCGTTTTATGTCGAAAAGACGTTGCCGCTTTCAATAAACGAGATTATGGGCGCGAAAATCGCACTCAGTTTTGCGGTGGCAGTCTTGTCCGTCGGCATTGCGGCGACGGTGCTTCTTGCAAAGAAATACGTGTCGGCGGGCGAAGGCGTATTCGTGTTTTTCGTCGGCGCGATGATGGCGTTGTCGCAGATACTGTACGCCACAAGAAAGGATCTGAACAGTCCGCAGTTTTCGCTGGAAGAAGACAACGTCGTGAGGGAAAGCAACAACAACGTGTCGATAATCGTCGTGCTGGGACTTGTGTCCGCGATGCTTCTTGGAGGAATACCCCTTTTCGTCAACGTATTGTCGAACGTCAGGGGCAAAGATATGCGCTGGTTTACTTACGTTTTCGTGAGCGTGTGCGCGGCGGCGGAGTTTGTCGGCTCGCTTTTATATTACCTTATCGGGATTAAAGCCCGCTTTGACAGGGTAACGGAGGGGGATTGATATGAAAAAGAAAATAATCGCGCTTATAATGATAATACCGATTGTGTTTCTGATCGCGCTGTTCTCCGTGGGAAAAGCGGCGGGCGTTTACGCGGACATTCCCGTGACGGGCATACAAATCACGACGCAGAACGAAGACGGGTTTATCGACGTGGACGTTGCCGATTACGACCCCATCGCGTTTTTGGCGCAGGTGCAGCCCGTCAACGCAAGGAATCAGAAATATTCGTTTGAAATATCGGGCGTCGGCGGCGACGAAGCCCCCGACGGATTTGAAATAATCGACGGGAAACTTCATATAGATAACGTAGGAAAGGTGAAAATCACGGCGATTTCCGCCGAAAAAGGATTTAAGGACAGCGTCATAGTTTCCGCATATTCCACGAAAGTGTTAAGAATTTATCCCAAAGTCAACGGTGATGAAATCACGAGCGACGTAGTTTCGATACACGGCGGCGAAAACGTATTTTCCGCAGAACTGTACCCCGAAAACCTTTCGGGAGAAACAAGGATATTTGAAGAAATCGGCGACAATCACATTCTGAAACTCAACGCCGTCACGGGCGTGGCGCAGGCGCTGTTTTCGGGCGAGACGCAGGTCAGAATTACTTGTCCCGAAGGACGAGAAGGGCTTGAAAAGGTTTTGACCGTCAAGGTCAACGTCAATACCGACAGCACGGGCTTTGCGGTCAACGGAAAAAGCAGCGGCGCGAAAGTCACCGTGAAAAACAAAGCGACAACGGCAAAACTTTTCGTCGAAAGCAAAAACGACGCCCTTGAAATATCCGACCTTACTTTGCCCGAAGGAGTCACGGCAAGCGGAATCGAAAGGATTTCCGAAAACAAATTCGTATTGACCTTGTCTTTTGACAAAGAATTTTCGGACGAAGAAATTTCGGGAAAGGTCGGCGCAACGGACTTCTCTTTGGAGTTTACCGAATATAACCTTGACGTGCGTACGTCGTATTATGACGGCGAAGGCGACGAAATCAAGCAAAAAAACAACACGAAAGTCACCTACGTCGCATATTCCGAAAGCGATGACGACGCGGACGTGAACTTTGAAATAATCAAAGGCGCAGACGTAATAACCCTTGAACGACACGGGCAGTTTGCAAATATTACCGCAACGAAAAGGGGCTCTGCCAAAATCAAAATCACTGCCGAACACGACGGAAAAGTCATCAAAGAAATCGAAAAGACAATCCTCGTCGTGCCCAACGTGTATTCGATGGAGTTTGCGGACAGCGCGAAAGAGTACGGCATCGAAAACATACTGACAATCGGCGGCAGAAAACCCGACGGAAAGCCGGACACAAGGACGATTTTCGTAAGGGTTGTCACGGAAGCGGGCGCCGAAACGTTCAAGGACGAGTTTATGAACGTCGCGTTTTCCGACGACAAAGAGTTTTTTACATGCAAGACGAAATCGGAAGAAAACGCCGACGCGATTTCTGCGGAAATCAGGGCAAAGGGCACGGGGCTTTCCACGCTTAACGCACAGTTGACGGAATATAACCAATACTTCGGCACGAACATCTGCGCGAAAATCAGACTTCGTGCGGTCAAGGACGGCAGGAACGTCGGCAATTACGAGGAGCTTAAAAAGGCGACCGAAGCCGGCGGTATCGTCGTTCTGACGGGCGACGTGATGCTGGGCGTCAAAAGCGACGGCACGGCTATGACCGAAGACGAACTCAAAAAAGACGTCAAAAAATTCACAACCACGTACGACAAAACGTATCTTGAAAACAGCGGCGAAAGCAAGGAAGTCCAATACCTTATCGAGTTCAGAAACCACGTTTACGGCAACGGCTTTGAAATCAACGCCGACAAGTTCACGCAGTGCAAGGACACGACGGGGGTTCCGAAAATTTTCAAAGGGCCTTTGAATTTCGTCGCGATACCGTCCGCAAGCGTCAAAGGACAGGACAACATTTCTTTCCTTGTAAGGACGGACGACGTGCTTATAAACAACGTCGTCTTAAAAGGTTGCAGCGACGATAGCCTTCTTGAAGAAGACGGACAATTCAACTTGTCGAAACTCAACTACGTCGGCACTACGCTTGAAATCGCAAAAAGCGCAAAACTGTTGAACAGCCGCGTTTCGAACGGGCGCACCGTCGTGAGAATTTTTGCGGGCGGATCCACAATGGGAAGCCCCGTTGTTGAAGACAAATCGGCGTTTAACGTGCAAGATGAGAAGATAAACGTGCATATTGAAAGTTGCGTGCTTTCAAACGCGCGCGAATTCATATTGAAAATCGGCAGCAACCGCGCGCTGAAACAAACAAACGAAGTGCAAAGAAAACTTCTTGACGCAAACAACAACCCGTATTCGCCTTACGACGAGAGCAACAAGACGGACATATACTTTAACGACAATTATCTTATCAACGACGTTACGCTCAAAAACTCGGTGCTCGAAACGTCGGGGTTGTTCTCGGTCGGTATGGAAACGCACTTCTCGGGCGAATTCTTGTTAGGCGGCACGATAACGACGTGGGAAGGATGCGCGGCGACTTCGTATGCGTCGGCGCTTCGCATAGTCGGCGACGTAAAGATGCTTGACTGGAAAAACCTTTCAAACGTTGACAGCAGCACGCTTATCGAAGTTACCGGCGATGCAAATCCGTGGCTTTCGATGAACGTTGCGGAAATGATGAAAGAAGTCGCAAAGGTAGAGGAGAAATGCCGCGATATAATCCTGAACGTCGGCGGGACGGAATACGTCCACGGCGGCATAGCGTTTTACGGCGGCGGATATAACTATTCGTACCTTGACCTAACAAGAGCGAACGACGAAACAAAGCAGTTCGGCGTGTACGACGTCAATATCTCGGTGCTTGAAAACAGCAAGGACGAGAATATCCGAAATCAGGGCAAAATGTTGCCACAGGCTGCGGGCGCGGGCGATTTCAGATTTTACCTTTACAATAATAAATCGAGCAGAAACCTGTCATGGCAGGAAAGCATAAAAAACCAAGGAAACCACGGGATGAAAATTCATCCCGTGGTAGCGGAGGATGTTGAATGAGCAAAAAAGGATTAAAAACAATGCTCGTGTGTATCGTGCTCTTAATAGGGCTTGTTACGCTGTTTGCATGCAACAAAAGCAACGTGGCTGACAAAGACGGACAAACGAAAGTGATTGTGAAAATCCAAGACGAAGACGGCAGCATTTACAAGGAAAACGTCGTGTTTTCCGACTTATTCACGCTCAGTCTTCAAAAAGAAGGATACACCGGAAGACTGTATCGCGACGCGGACTTTTTGAAGCCGCTTACAAAGGATTCCAAAGTCAAAAACGGAGATACGGTTTACGTCAAATGGACGATCAATAAATACACCGTAACGTTTATGGACGGCGAAAAGGTGCTCAAAGCCTTTACAAACGTCACGCACGGCGATACCGTAACCGCGCCCGAAGTCCCCAAAAAGGACGGCAAGACTTTTTCAAAATGGGACAAAGATTTTTCAAAGGTCACAAGCGACCTTACGATAAACGCGGTGTACGACGTCGACACGTTCACGGTGACGTTTAAGGACGGCGAAAAGGTGCTTGAAACCCAAACGGTGGAATACGAAGCCGCCGCGACCGCGCCCGATACCGCCCGGCTTTCGCCGCCCGAAGGCATGCATTTTGCAAAATGGGACAAAGACTTTTCAAAGGTGACGGAAGACATTGAAGTTTCCGCCGTGTACGAACTTAACGAGTATACGGTCACTTTCAAAAACGGCGAAACGACACTCAAAACCGAAATGGTGAAACACGGCTTTGCCGCAACTGCGCCGAACGTGTACGATACCGCGACGAAAAAGTTCGTCGGATGGGACAAATCGTTCGACAACGTCACAAGCGACCTTATCGTCAACGCAAAGTTTGAAACGAAGAAGTTCACGCTGACGTTTATTAACTTTGACGGCACGACGGTTTACACGGCGGAGGTCGAGTACGGCGCGTCCATCGACAGCCATTTTGAAACGGCAGACAACGACGCGACGTACGACGCTACAATTTTGGATTACGACGGCTGGTACAAAGCGGACGGAACGAGAATCGACGAGCTCGATTTGCCGACAATGCCGGCTGAAAAATTTACGCTTACGCTGAAATTAAGGCTTATGGATTCCGCAATCGGCGATTTCAAGGTGAATACCCCCGCGGATTTCACGTTTATGGAAAGCAGCACCGCCGAATTTAGTGTAATGCCGAACGAGGGCACCACTTTGTACGCGGGCGTTACTTATAAGTATATATGGACAATAAATAAAGATAACGTTTTTTATAAGACGGAAGAAACAACCGAATCGTCGCTCACCCTTCAAAACCTTGCGGCGGGCGAGTATCTGGCAAATGTCAAAATCGTCGCGTCAATGGAAAACTGCGGCTCTGTCGAAAAAGGCTTTACGGCAGACAAAACGCTTATCGTATCCCGCGCGGACATTTCGGGCATTACGGTAACGGGCGTCACAATGACGTACGGCGATAAAACCGCAAAAATCGGAATAAGCGGACTTCTTGCGGACGACGTCGTAACATACGGCACCGACGGCACAACATTCCCGCTTCAAAACGTCGATTTGTCGGCGCTCGACTGCGGCGAATACGATTACTTTGTAAGAGTGTACAGGGGCGACAACTACAACCCTTACACGTCGGGAAAAATCACGGTAACGATAAATAAGGCGGAAGTTTCCGCCACCGTTACGCCCGACGATGACACGTTGACTTACGGCGACAATTTGCCGAGCCTTACCGCAGCCATAAACGGCGAAACGTACACTATCAAAAGCGGCAAATACGAATTGCACCTGGGCATGACCTCGATAACGGGCGACGTTGCAAATAACGTCGGCACGTATAATATCGAAAACGTGGATATTTCGGTCTTACGCGCAAAGTATCCCGAAAAGAATTACGATATTGCGCTCACAACCATCGGCACGATTACGATTAATAAGGCGAACCTTGCGGTAACCGTTTCGCTGGACAAAACCGAACTTACGTACGGCGAAGTTTTGCCAAAAATAACTTATACATTCGATGGGTTGAAACTTTCGGATACGAAAGAAAACTTCACGAGAGCCGAAACGGAATTTGCAGAAAAACTCGACGTGGGTACGTATACGGCGTCCGTAACCATTTCGGGCGACAAGACGAAGTTTTACAATATCACCGTGAACGCGGCTGATTTCACCGTAATACAAAAAGCGGCGACAATCACGATAGATAAAGTTAACGACATCACATACGGCGATAAAGTGCCCGTTTTGTCTGCAACAGTCGACGGAGTGCTTGCCGGTGACAGCCTTTCTTACACGCTTGAAACCGGCTATACGGTCGGCGCAAGAATCGGCGAATATACCGCAAGCGTTGTGTTTAATGCAGAAGCCGCGGAAAACAAAAACTATGCAATTACCGCACCCGACACAACGTTCAACGTCGTCCAAAAACCGCTTACGATAAAACTCAATAATACGGCGACCGTTGCGGTCGGAAAAACATACACGGTCGAGGCGGAACACCTTGAAAAAATCGGACTTGTTGCGGGCGATACCGTCACGGGATACGTCACGATAACAAAGGACGTCGCAGGCACATATAACGCAGACGCTTTCGACAAAACAAACCTTGTCGTTACGAACGCCGATTGCTACGTGATTTCGTACGAAATGAGCGTTACGTTTGTAGAGGTTACCTTCGCAATAGATTTCGCGGACGTTACGCTGACGTACGACGGGCAGCCGCACGGCGTTGTGGTCACAAAGACCGACGAAAGCAAAAACTACACGATAACGTACGGCACGACCGAAAACGATTGCACGCTTAATACTTCGCCCGAATATACAAACGCAGGCGCAGGCCCGTACAAGATATACTTTAAGGTTGTTGACAACGACACCCTCGCGGAAGAAAAAGGAAGCGTTACGCTGACGATAAACAAGAAAGCGGTCACAGTAAAGGTTAACGACGTCACGATAACTTACGGCGAAACCCCCAAGTTTGAGTACACCGTCACGGGGCTTGTAGAGGGCGAAACGCTTTCGGGCGAAGCGGGTTACAGCGGCGCAGGCACGGATGTGGGCGATTACGAAATTTCCGTTTCGGGACTTACCGCAAGCGATAATTACAAGGTAGCTTTCGTCAACGGCACACTCACGATAAACAAAAAGTCCGCCACTGTCACTTGGACAAATGCGGAAAATCGTGATTATAGCCCCGACGGACAGACTTTGCCCACGGCAACGTACGACGGCAAAACCGCAAACCTTATATTCACAAAAGACGGCAAGGAATGCGAGTTCAAAACCGCAGGCACTTATACGGTAACCGTTGCGGACGACAACTATATCCTGACGAATAACGAAAAAACAATCGTCATCAATAAGGCAAGATACACGGCGGCTCCCGAGCTTTCTCTTACCGGCACGTACGATCCCAACAAAACGCTTGGAAATTACACGCTTTCGGAAGGATTTACTTGGGTTAACCCGGACGAAGTCCCCGTTTGCACAAAGACGGTGTACGAGGCGAAGTACAATAAGGACCCCGCAAACTACGAAGATTTTGTAACGACGGTAACGCTCGTTCTTCAAAAGGCGACGGTAACGCTCGCGCAAAACCTTTTCGAGTTTAACTTTGACGGCGCGTCGTACGAAATCAGCACGACCGTGAAGTACAATAACATCGAAGTAACGGAGCCTTACACCCTGACGTTTGAAAAGAATATGTTTTCCGAAGCCGGCACGCACAGAACGCTTGTTACGATGGAAGCGGACAACTACGATTTGCCCAAAAACACTTACGTTTACGTAAAGGTCAAAGGCGTGAAAGTCGGCAACAACTATTACACAATCGAAGACGCACTGTTCAATTCGAAGTCGGGCGATACGGTCGAGTTTATCAGTACCGCAAAGGAAGTATCTTTCGCACCGCTTGACATTGCCACGGCGATATATGCCGACAACGCATATCGCACGGTAAAAGCGGGCGTAACCCTGAAACTCGCAAGCGACGAAGACAGCTCCGCAAAGATAGGCAAACCCACTTATGGAAACGGAGTTGGGAATTATGTTGACACCGATTCGTCAAAGATAAAACAGAAACTTATTCTCAACGAATCGACCGTGCTTGAAGTTTACGGAAACATTCTCATTCAAGGATTGTTGGGAGTAAACGGACCGGGCTTGTCGGGACACACGTCGGGTAACCATAGTCAGATTATCAACAACGGAACAATAAATCTGAACAGCGGTGTGAATCTTGATTTGCGCGGATATATCAAGGGAACAGGCACAATTGAAGCAAGAAGTGGAGCAATAGTTTACAGTCCGTTTGTTGTATATGATTATCGCGGCGGAACAAATACTAAGACTGTTTATGAAAAAGCGAAGATTGCGCCGTTCCGTATTTATGAAATGCCGAATATTCAATGCAACTATTCGATTTTATATGGAGCAGAACACAAAGGCTACCTTGATTTATATGCGAGCAATCAACATAGAACGGACATCACCACAATCATTGGAAACTCAAATGCAATGTTGATAATGGAAGACTCATCTTCCAATATCATAAAAACATATACAAAAATCGACAATGGAATCGGCATGACAAATTTGACGATTACAGGAAAAGCAAAAATGGGAACATTGGAAATTACCGTTAGCGGTGTGACAGTATCCATGACCGACGTGCGTTTCCCGATGCCGTGGAATTACAGTATCAATGTCGGTGACGGCTTAAACCCCACAACGTTTACGTTGCCTTACGACTACAAAATGATGACAGGAGCAACAGTAAACGTCAAGAAAAGCGCAACGGTAAATCTCACCGGAACGTTGTTGATTTATAAGTCGTTTACGGATACGCCGTTTGGCGGTACTGTTTATCCCAACAAGGGAGAGGCGAAACTTAACGTTGAGGGCGTTGTAAACGCAATCGGAGGTATTGCAGGCGAAGTGCACGGTATTAACGGAGGGAAAGTTATTATTGGAAACAAAGCAATTCTTTCGATAACCGAAAAAGAGGGCAATAGCGGAAGTACAAAGTCTTGGCAGGCGCTTATCGGAGCAGGCGAATTTGTAACGGTTGCCACAATTTCCGAGGTAGCAAAGGTTGTAAACGCGGACAACACGACGGTTGCGGCGGAGATAGACAGAACCTATAATTACAGCAACGGAACGTGGCAATAACCGCGCCCCATCTCAAAAAACAAAGTATGCGTCCGAAAGGGCGCATATTTCTTTGAAAATCGCTTGCAACTTTTCCCCCGCGGTGATAATATATCGAGAGAAAATTCAAGGTGAACTAATGAAAAAAACGCTTAAAAAAATCCCGAAGACCGCGGAACTTATGTGGGTGCTGGGCATATTCCTTGTCGCGCTTGGCGTGACGATGAGCAAAAAAGCCGACCTCGGAGTTTCGATGATTGCCGCGCCGACGTTTATCGTGTACGAAGCGATAAGACCGTTGTGGGCTGTATCGGTGGGCACGGTTGAATATCTTGTGCAGGGCGCGATTCTCCTTATAATGTGCGCCGTCGTGCAACGGGTGAACTGGCGATACCTGCTGGCGTTTGCGGTGGCGGTGATATACGGCTACGTGATGGACATGTGGATGTTGATTTTCAAAAACGTCGTGCTCACAGAAGCGTACTTAAAATGGATTATGCTTATCGCGGGCGACGTGATGACGGCGGCGGGCGTGGCGTGCTTTTTCAGGACGTATATGCCGCTTCAGGTGCACGAACTTTTCGTTGCGGAACTGTCCGACAGATATTCCCTGAAAATAAACAGGGTGAAACTCGTTTTCGACTTGTCTTTTCTGGTGCTGTCCGTGGTGCTTGCTCTTACGATATTCAGGGACGCGAATACCTTTGACTGGAAAAATATCGCATCGACAAGTTATCATAGCCTGGGGCTTGGGACGATTGTCACGACGTTGATAAACGCCCCGATAATCGCGGTAATCGGGAAAGGGCTTGACAAAGTTTTCGACTACACCCCGCTTTTCCCTAAACTTGAAAAGCTGATAGGCCGCAAAAAGAAAACGGACGCGCCGACCGAAACGGAACAAAATGCCCATAAAAACGAACAAACCCCGCCATCGGACGAACAAGCCGCAAACGAACAAACCGCAAACGACGAGAAAGAATAAAACCTAAAAAACCCTCGCAAAATCGCGAGGGTTTTTAATTTGAAAAATCTTCCGAGAGTTAAAATCCCCCGAAAACGGGGAAATTTAGATGAGATTGTGTTTTTCTCGGCAGGTTCTGAAAAATCCTAGTGTACGCGTCGCACACTTCGCTTTTGAAATCACGTTATCGGGAGCGATAACGCTCACTCTTTTGCTTGTGTGCGCCTTTTCCCCAAAAGTACAAAAGTATCTTTTGGGGTCCCCTTTTCTCACGAATTTTCGGGTTCTGTCGAAAAGGCAAAATATCGCTAAATTTCCCCGTTTTCATCTTGACGTTTGTTTTCTATGATATTCAAAACTACGGTTATCGACGGCACGATTACCGCAAACAGGCAAAGTTCGACAACGGTATTGATTGCAACCACGCTTGACAAAAGCCACTTGAAATTTATGACAAGTCCGTCGTAGTTTTTGCCGTGCGCGAATGCCAGAAACATTGAAAGGAACAATATCGTGTTGGTGATAACGCCGCAAATCGTTGAAAAACAGCCGATTGCAAAGTTCACGGCGCGGTTTTGTTTTTCGGTGCGCGGTTTTGTCGATTTCGCCGCCGCCTTGCTCAGCCCTTTGTATACGAGCGCGCAGACGGTGCCGCACAATATGCGCGGAAGCACCGATACGAGCGGGTTTATCGCAACCGCGTACATGGGAATACTGCCCGAATAAATAAGCGCGATAAACAAACTTACAAGCCCGAATACGCCGCCCGAGATCGCGCCGAATTTCACGCCGTAAACCTGTCCGCAGACGAAGACGGGAATAAGCCCCAGCGCAAAACTTATCGGCAGCCCGAATTTTTGTATGATTTCCGCAAGAGCCTGCAACACGACGACAAGGGCAAGCGTTATCCCAAGCGTCGCGATTTCTTTGTTTTTCTTGTGATTTTCAACGTTGTTCATAAACGTTATTATACAAATATTTTCAAAAATGAAAAGCAAAAGCGCTTACAATTTATTCAAACGTCGATGTGGAGTTCAACAAAAACGCTTTCAGCTTCTCGGTTTTGGGATTGTCGAAGATTTCGTCGGGCGTGCCGTATTCGGCGACTTCGCCGTCCGCCATAAACACGACGCGGTCGGCAACCTTTCTTGCAAAGTCCATTTCGTGCGTTACGATAATCATTGTACTGTCGCCTTTAAGCCCCTTTATGACTTTCAGGACTTCGCCCGTAAGTTCGGGATCGAGCGCGGACGTCGGCTCGTCAAAGCACAAGATATCGGGGGAGAGCGCAAGGGCTCTTGCGATGGCGACGCGCTGCTGTTGTCCGCCCGAAAGTTCGCAAGGGTATGCCGCGCATCTGTCCAGAAGCCCGACCTTTGAAAGAGTCTCTTTCGCGCGGGCGTCGATTGCCGAAAACTCGGCTTCTTTAAGTTGCTTTTTTTGCAAACTCAACGCTTTACCGCGCACTTTTTGCTGTTTTAACTCCTTAATTTGCTGCTTTATCTTGTCTTTTGCCAGTAGTTCCGCAGATATTTTCACGTTCTTCAAAACGTTCATATGCGGGAACAAATTGAACTGCTGGAACACAAGTCCGAAGCGCAGCCGCTTTTTCCGAAGGTCGTTGTATTTTTCGTTTTTGTCGCTTGCGCCGTCGAAAAGAGTTTCGCCGTCAACGATGATTTGTCCGTCGTCGGCGGTCTCCAAAAAGTTCAAGCACCGAAGAAGCGTCGTCTTTCCGCTGCCCGAGGAGCCGATAATCACCACGACTTCGCCTTTGTCCATTTCAAAATTTATGCCTTTCAGCACTTCCTGCGCGCCGAACGATTTTTTCAGATTTATAACTTCCAGAATTGCCATTTTTTATACCTTATAATAGTCCAGCTTCTTTTCGATGTAGCGGAAAAGAAGAGTGAGCAGTCCGCTGAATACGAGATAAAATATGCCCGCATAGAAAAGCGGCCACAACACGACGTAATTGTTGACGATTTGCTCGCTGAATTTGATGAGTTCCACAACGCCGATGACGCGCGCAAGTGACGTGTCCTTGACAAGCGTGATTATTTCGTTGGACATCGGGGGCATAATGCGCTTCACGACCTGCGGCAGGGTTACGTAAAAGAATGCCTGCGATTTCTTCATGCCTAAGACCGCCGCCGCTTCCGTTTGTCCGCGCGGTATCGACTGGATCCCGCCGCGATAAATTTCCGAAAAGTAGCAGGCGTAGTTTATCACAAACGCCACAAGTACCGCCGTAAATCGCGATTGCATCGGATAATCGAACAAAAGTCCCGGCACGTAAAATACCACGATGATTTGAAGCATAAGAGGCGTGCCGCGGATAATCCATACGATAAGTTTTGAAAGATATTGAAGCGGTTTGAACTTCGACATCGAGCCGAAGCAGACGATAAGCCCCAAAGGCACGGACAGGACAAGCGTCAGAATAAACAGAAGACACGTTGTCCCGAACCCCGTGAAAAGTTGCCTCGTCACTTCCGAAAATGAAATTGTTGCTGCCGATAAAACCATATTTATAAGTCCGTAAAAAGGTAGATTTCGCCGTTTGCACGGCGAAATCGAAAAAGTAATTTTTTGTTTAATTATTTTATGCCGAGAATTTCCTTTGCGGCGTCTTCGCCTGCCGAGCCGTCTTCCGCCACGATGCGCGCTTTTTTCAAAGCGTTGTAGGAGTTGTATTTATCCTTGTCGGCTTTTCTGATGACGGCGCATTGTTTGTTTTCAAGGTAGTTCATCGTTATCGACCATTGTGCGGCACGTGCCGGCGTTACGGTCAGACCGTTCCATACGCAGTCGATGGTTTTTGCTTCCATTTCGGACTCCTTCTTGCCCCAATCGATAAGTTTGAATTCAACCACGATTGTCTTGCCGACTTTCTCGCTGATTTTTGCAAAGACCGCTTTTGCAAGGTCGGTGTCGAAACCGCCTGTCGCTTTGTCGCCTTCGCCGAGAGCCATGGGCGCGTTCAAGGTGAATCCGATGACGATTTTGCCTTTGTTTTTGATATAGTCAAGTTCTGTATTGTCCGCTTCGCCCGCGGGTTTGGAGTAGACAAGGTCGAGCGTTGCCGCGGAAATGCCGTATTTTTCGGCGATTGTTTTGTAGTCGGCGTCTTTAAGTTCAACAAGAACTTGATTGACAAGGTCGGTGAGAGCGTTGTATTTGCCGTCGGCTGCCTTTCTGAAAGCGATGCCGTAGTATTCCTTTTCAAATTCCACGTCGGCAATCATCAGATTTTTCGCCATTGCGGAGTCGACGTTCAGAAGATAGCTCGCCATCGTGTAGTCCATTATGCCAACGTCGGCGGTTTTGGCGTTGAGTTCCTTGAAAACGTCTGCCTGCGCCGAGAGCGCGGTGTAGCCGGGTTTTGTTTCCTTGTTGCAGGCTGCAAGCGCAAACGCCATCACGAAAACTATTGAAATAATCGAAACGATAACGGTGATTTTCTTTTTCATGTTTTTACCTCGGTTTAACGCGTTAGTAATTTAGCGTAATAAAGTGTTATGAATGGATAATACCATATAAAAAAGGTTTTGTAAAGCAAAAAACAAGCATTTTCAAAAAATTTTTTTGCTTATATAATAATAAAAATATTAATAAACAATAAAAACAAAATAATAAGCCGATTGCGAAGTTTTATAACAAGGATACCCTTCCGGGAGATTGCCACACGTCGTATGCTTCGTTTTTGACCAGTCAATCGTCGCAAGCGACAATCGCCTGTGTTATGCTTGCATACTCCTTTTCCCCAAAAGTACAAAGTATCTTTTGGGGTCCCCATAATGGGCGGTGCTTCGCAATGACAGAGTACTTCGTACGGAATAAATAAGAGTTTGTTAGTTAAAAAAAATAGTAAAATTTACGTACGCTCTTTATGCTATTCCGTGCAACGCACTTTATGTCATTCAGAGAAGCGAAGCGACGTGAGAATCTCCCGGAAGGGACTCCTTATAAAGCGATGATACGATGTTTTTGTCGCTGGCAAAAGCGATGCGCCTTCGGCGCGATGTGTGACGTTGGCACGTTGCGGAATTATTTTTGTCATTGCGAAGCATAAACAGGGGATCCCGCGGGACACAATGTGAAAAAGCAAATAAAAAACGGACGCAGGGTTGCGTCCGTCTTGTGCGACATAACTCTTATTTGTGGTTGCCGTTAAGCAGTGCGAAGTTCTGTTTGTTCGCCTTATAAAGGTTTTTGAACACTTCAAAGCCCTTATCGTAAACCTCGGCTTTCAGCTTCAAATTGGGCTTAAACGTCTTTTTTGCGGGGATAAAGTCCTTAACTTTGTCAAACGAAGGAATAAGGTTAAGCCCGATTGCAACGCATACCGCCGCGCCGACCGCGCCCACGTTTTGCGGACTGTCAACCGTTTCGATAGTGTGTCCCGTGATATCGGCAAGGAGCTGGCAGGTAAAGTCGTTCAGCGCGCCGCCACCTACAAAACGAATGACGTCTGACGTTTTGACTTTCCTTTCGCTTGCTTCCAGCATCCAGCGTTTGTGATAGCATACGCCTTCCAGCACCGCGCGGATAAGTTCGGTTTTTCCGGTGTCAAGCGAAATGTTGAAGAACATACCGCGTGCGTTCGGATCCTCAAACGGGCAACGGTTGCCGTGCAGCCAGGGCGTGAAAATTACGCCGCCCGAGCCTGCGGGGATATCGTCGACGACGGTTGTCATATATTGATACAGGTTGAGATATTTGGATTCAAAATCTTCCGCGATGTGTTTTTTCTGAATGTAAATGCCGACCTCGTCCAAAGCGATATGGTCTTTCACCCATTCAAGACACTTGCCCGAGGTTTCAAGTTCCGCAAAGTAGTTGAATTTGCCGGGTTGCGCCGCGACGGTTGCCGCAATCATTGTGGTTACGTCCACGGCGGATTTGTCGGTAACGGTCGAAACCCAGCCCGAAGTGCCGCTGTAAATGTGAGTTTCGCCAAGTTCCGTGCTGCCCGCGCCGACGCCGATAAGAGAAGCGTCCATACCGCCACCGAAGACTTTGATGCCTTTGACAAGCCCAAGTTCTTTCGCGGCTTTTTCGGTGATTTCGCCCGCGCAGTCGGACGACGCGATAAGTTTTGGCAGGTGGTCGTAATTCACGCCGCACATTTTGCACATTTTTTTGCTGATGCACTTGTTTTTAAGGTCAAGTAAAAGCGTGCCGAACGCGCTGTCGTACGTCATTACGAATTCGCCGGTCAGACGGCAGATGAGATACTCTTTTACGTCAAGCCATTTGTAAACGCGCTTAAAGTTTTCGGGCTCGTTATTTTTCACCCAGTTATATTTCCAGACGGGGTCTTTTACGCTGACGGGTGCCGCGCCCGTTATCATAAGCGCGGGTATAAGTTTGAAAATATTTGCGCCTGCGATTTGAAGCCCATAGGAAATGCCTTCCTTGATTTCCTTTCTCGCGCGCTGATCCATATAAGAAAAGGCTCTGCGGATTGCGACGCCGTCTTTGTCGACAAGGACAAGCCCCTGTGCCTGCGAGCAGAAAGAAACGCCTGCGATTTTGTCGGGGGAAATGCCGGATTTTTCAAGTACGACGCGCGTTGTGGAGCACATTGCCGCCCACCATTCGTCGGGGTCCTGTTCCGCGCCGCCGTCGTCGTAGACGTAAAGTTTGTAGCTTTCGGTTGCTGACGCCAGAATTCTGAAGTCTTTATCGATTTCGAAAATACAAGTTTTGATGCCTGTCGTGCCTACGTCGTAGGCCATAATATATTTTGACATAAGTATCACCCTAAAAAATTTTTATACAAAAATTATACCATAGTGTATTTTTAATGTAAACAACTTTTTTACAAAGGGATAAAAAAGTATAATAATATCAAATTTGTGTCAGAATGACACACAATGGCGTGCAAAACCGGCTCAAAAACGCAAAAAAGTCGGCACAATTGTCAATATGACAGTTATACCGACAGTAAAAACGCAAGTGTGTTTTAATTATTCGATTGAAGTTGTTTGCGATAACAATCGTTTTCGATGGAGCAGCCGCCGCATTTCGTGCAACCTTCCTGTTTTTTGAAGTCCAGATTGTATTTCACGAGAAGGCCTGACAAATGCGTCGCGATTTCGATAAGATCCTGCGTTTTGCACCTTATCGAAATGTCGACGGGCGCGTTGTCAAGCGGACGAATGGGCATAACCGTCGGGAATACGCCGATTTTTGCCATCTTTTCACATTCCGCAATAATGTCTTCTTTCGGCTGGATTCCCGCAATCAGCACGGAAGATACCTGTCCCCATCCGAAAACGCTCACCGCTTTTTCAAACGCCTTATAATAATGCTCGTACGAAATTTTCGATTTTCCCGGGCAAATCTTTTTCCTTAATTCGTCGTTTGCGACTTCCAGATTCATTATCGCGACGTCCGCGCCCGCATTTTTCAGCGCTGCGATTTTTTCAAGGTCGGACGGCGGGGCAAACTCGATTGCGATTTTCGCGTCCGAAAACGCACGGATTTTTTTGACAAGGTCAATCCAGTAATCCGCCATGACGTCCGGGTTTTTATAAGTCCCGCCCGAAAAGTTGAGCATATTGTCTTTTGACAGTTCAAAAAGTTTTTTTATGGAATCTGCAAGGACGTCGGCGTCAAGCGGAGTTTCGCGCTCTTTCACGATACTGCAAAACCTGCATTTTTCATTTTCCCTGTCATAACAGCAATTACTGTTCGGCCAGATCGTAACGCAACCCTTGGAGTGAAGCCTTGCAAAGTCGTCCACGACCGTGCCGGTGTGTGGGAGCGCGCCGAAAAACGAAACGGGGAAACTGTTTTTTCCGTCCGTTATAAAAAAATTGCCATCCTTTTCGTCCAGAAGATAGGGCGATTCGTGCGCGAAGTCGTCGGCGATACTGACGTTGCAATTCGTTTCCGAAAACCTTACGTTCAGGCTGTGCATTATTCCTTTTGTGAAAAAGTCGGGAAAGTCCTTATATAATATGGCTTTTGCGTTGTCGCTTGCGCGCATACCTTTGGTCAGGAGTTCCGCCTTATAAAAAATTTGGTCGTTTATATTCATAGGTACCTCAATCGTATTTTATAATATCTTTTCTTTTTTCGCAACCTCAGCGGAAAAATCGTAATCCGAAAATCATAAAAAAATTCAAAAAACCCCCTTTATATAGCGGAATTTAGGTAATTTTAGGGTTTGAAAAATAAAATTAAGAAAAACAGTTCATTTTGATAGGCAAATTATCAGCAAGATTTTATGAAAATGAGGAAATATGGGAGCGAAAGAAAGAAACAAAAATTACGTGCTTGAAAAGGCAAAAGAAGTTTTTTTGGAACGCGGGATCACGGGCGTTTCGATGGCGGACATTGCAAAAGAAGCCGATTTCGGCGTGGCGTCGGTGTATCGCTACTTCGGAAACAGGAAGGCGTTGATTATGGAATGCGCCGTGTCCATATGGCAGGACAAACGCGATAAATTGCGCGTCGTTTATGAAAAAAATCTGTCGGAAAGCGGATATGACCAGATCGTCGTGCTTACAAAATATTTTTCGTGGCTTGTCGTGAACGAAAAGTCGTTTTCAAAGTTTTTGCTGTCGCTCGATTCGTTTCTGATGACGGAAGACGCGACGCGGGAAGAGAGAAAGGAATACGACGCAATCCTGCTTGAAATTTACAAAATGTTTGAGAGCGCGTATAAGACGGGACTTTCCGACAATACGGTCAGGGATATCGGCAGTTTTCAGGACTTTTATTTTGCGGCGACGCAGTCGCTTATCAGCCTGTCGCAAAGGCTCACGATGCGCGGCAACGTCGGCTTTGACGACGTATCGTTGCACGATAAGGTGAAACTTCTCGTGAGTATGTTCACAATGTTTTTATCAAACGAAAAATAACTTTGCCGTCAAATATTTGACGATAAAACGCAAAAACCGCCGAAACGGCGGTTTTTTGTATTAAGAGAAAAATTTTTCGGCGTTACAGCCCGATGAAAATCGACGAATTTCTGAGGCTCACGTCTTTGATTTTATCGTTGATACTTAACGCGTGTTTGTCAAGATTTTGCCCGTCTTCGTCGGATATTTTTTGTGCGCGGAACTCGGCAATGATTTTGCCCGAAACGTCAGCAATAATTTCGTTTTTGAGTTTTGCCTCGCTTGTTGAATTTCCGCATTCGGTAAGGAACGACAATGCCGTTTCGACGTCGGACAGAATGGTTAGTTCCCGCATGCCGCGGTATGCCCATTTGTAAAAAGGCTCGTAAACGTTGTTCAGTAAATACACGCACGAAATCGCGCTTTTTACAAATTCGAAAATCGCAAGTTGCGCCGCGCCTGTCTCTTTTCTTGCGATAAGGCGGGGGTAGTTGTATTGTCCGGATTGGCTCATAGAAAGCGCGTGCGCCGCGATTTTTTTCAGACGGACGTCCTCGGGGAAGCCTTTTTGCAAAACTTCGCGAATCCTTGAAAACTCGGCGCAGTTATTTATAAACATCTTGCCCGATACGGCGGTGCGTAGGGCGTATGGCGGGATTTTCAGCCAGTCGAAAGTTATTTTTGGCGCGGAACTTCTGCCGATAATACTTTCGTAAAAGTCTTTGCACGAAAAAACGCCGTGGCGACTGCCGCCCGCGGGCGAAAATTTCAGACGGGAAAACCCCAAAAATTCGTCGGGAAGTTTGTTGTACGCGCGGATTAAGTCGAACCCATATTTTTCGTAATCCGCGTCGCTTAAAAAAATGCAGAATCCCGGCTCGAAGTCGTGATCTTTTGAAACGTCGTCGTCGAAAAACAGACACTCGCTGCCTTGACCGACAAGCCCTGCGGACAACGTCGGCAAAAGAAAAGCGAAGTCTTTTTCAAGCATCGGCATTCCGAATTTTTTAAAATATTTTTCCGACAACTCAACGCCTTTCATAAATACTCCTTGCTCGCGCCGAAAGGTCTTGTGCGTCGATAAATCTACCGGCGTCGGAAAAGGCGGACGCGCATTTTTCACACACAAAGGCGTAATATCCGTCGCGCGTTACGCTTTCGTCGTTTAAGCACGACAGGGCGTTGTCAAGAGCCTTGTCGACGTTTTCGTCGTCAAAGGGATCTCGTCTGAGAAAAGTTGTCGAAAGGTTTGTGTACGTCACCGCTTCGTCCAATTTGTTCCCGCTCTTTTTCGCAATTTCAAGTGCCTTTTCAAAATACGATATTGCGGTGTCGTAATCGCCCAAATCGGCATATGACAGTGCTGAATTGTTGTATAAACCGCCGAATAGCGCATTATCCGCGTCAAGGTTTTTTGAAAAAACCTTGTATACTTCGTCGTAAATTTTCAGCGCGCCTTTCGCGTCTCCGAAGGCTTTTTTGTTGGTTGCGACGTTCAGTAAAAACGTTGCGCCGCTTGTCGTTTCCGCCATATCCGTCTCGTCAATCAGCCGCAAAATCTCGGCGCAATATTTCTCGCTTTCTTCCTTGTTTCCCGTTTTTCTGAAAACCCCGGTGAGTTCGCTCGTCACGACGAGTTCGCCCCGTTTATCGTTCAAGGCTTTTGCCTCGTCAAGCCAGTATCTCAAAAGTTTTTCGGCGGACGCAAGATCGTTTCGTGACAAAAACTCGTCTTCCTTTTCGATAATGCGTTCGACGGGAATCGTCCCGTGAGTTTCGGTTTCGGGATAATAAAACTCTTTGCCGCCGCACGTCGCGCAGGCAGGCTCCTTATAATCGAATTCGTCGATACCCATAGTTTCTCCTTTTGGCGCGACGGCGTGATTGTCGCGCGTTTGACCTGATTCAAGAATAACACAAAATTCACGCCTTGACAACGGACGGCGCAAAGGTTATATTATTACTATTGGTATTTATAGATAACATAATAAACAATAAGGCGGTATGTTGAAAAAATGATAAGAAGAATCGAGCCGGCGGACAGGGCGGATTATATAAAGTTCGCAAAAGAGTTTTATACGTCGGACGCCGTCACGCACGACGTTCCCGAAGAATACCTGACGCTGACCTTTGAAACGCTTGTCGAAGGCAACCCGTTTTCGGACGGCTATATGATTGAAAGCGACGGCGAAAACGTCGGATATGCTCTCGTTGCGAAAACGTTTTCGCAGGAAGCGGGCGGCATGGTTGCATGGTTTGAAGAATTGTATCTTTCGGAAAAGGCGCGCGGAAAAGGACTCGGCACGCTTGCTTTAATGTACCTTGAAGGCAAGTACGTTTCGGAAGGGTACAAGAGAATAAGGCTTGAATACACGGCGGAAAACGAGCGCGCGGCGAAACTTTATCGACATCTCGGGTTCAAGACGCTTGATTATCTGCAAATGCTGAAAGATTTCAAATAAAAAAAGAAAAGGGAAAAAGGAAAAAATGGGAAAAATTTTCGTAATCGGCGCGGGACAAGGCGGACTTGTCGCGGCAAAGCATCTTAAAAAGTTCGGGCACGACGTGGTTGTGTATGAGGCGGAAAGCCGCGAAAACGCGGCGCATCCCTGGCGCGACGATATAAGGCGCGCCGTTTTCGAAGAAGCGGGCTTAACGCCGATTCCCGTTTCCGACTGCGTCCAGAAAAACAAATGGAAATTCGTGTCGCCCGACGAAAAGTCGACGCTTAAAGTGCCGATGACGCCGCCGCTTGAAGAAATCGCAATCGATAGACGATATCTTCTTGAATACCTTCTGAAAGAATGCGAAGGCGTCGAAGTGCATTTTAACAGCCCTGTCGAAAACCTTATCACGGACGGCGATAAAGTCGCGGGAGTCAGGGTAAACGGCAAAGACGTCCGCGCGGATATGGTCATCGACGCGTCTGGTTACAACTCGAAATTCCGCCGGGAAGTCCCGAAAAAGTTCGGTATTCCGGAGCCGGAATCCGACGACAAATTTTGTGCATTTCGGGGATATTATCGCGCCGATCTCAACAAAAATCTGCCGAATCCGCCGTGCACGCTTTACATAAAACACCTTGGCGGTGTCGGCATCAGCTGGTGCAATCTGTCGCAGGACAACGTTGCGGACGTGCTTGTCGGGCGCATCGGTAGCCTCTCCGACGAAGAACTCGAAAGGGCGAAAACAAGCCTTCTTAAAAATCACGATTTCAACACCGGGGAGCCGATCGTGGAGCGGCGCGTTGATATTTCGTTGCGCTATCCCGCGGGCGTACTTGTCGCAGACGGGTACGCAATCGTCGGCGACAGCGCGTATATGACGATGCCCATGATGGGCAGCGGTATCGAAAGCGCGATGAAAGCGGGCAGAATGCTTGCCGAAACAATCGGGACGGACTGCGACTTTTCGGCAAAGAGTCTGTATCCGTATCAACTCAAATTTTATAAGCAGTTCGGTTTTTTGTATGTTTTCGTGGACGTCCTGAAACGCTGGGCGCTCAACCTGCCCGATAAAGACGTTAACCTAGCGTTTTCAAGCGGGCTTGTCACCGACGACGATATGGCGCTTCTCAGCACCGATGAAAACGCAAAAGGCTTGTCTTTATTGACTATCCTTAAAAAAATCGGAATCCTTTTCAAAAACTTTTCGCTTGTCTGCCGCGCCGTGAAATATGCGGCGCGCGGGCTTAACGCGATGGCGGTCGCAAAACGTATCCCCAAAAACTACGACGCGGACAAGGTCAGAAAGTGGTCGGAAAAACTCGACAAAAAGGTCAGAGGAAAGAAAAAGAGATAAATCCGCCGTGAAAACGAAAGAAACAACAATCAAAATATTGTTCTCGGCAATCGTGTGTGCGCTGATATCGGCGACGATATTTTCAATGAAACCGCCGCGCGCCGTTTCGTACGCCGAAACGGGAAATTGCCCGCACGAATACGACGACGATTGCGACGACGAATGCAATCTTTGCGGCGAAAAGCGCACGCCGATGCATTATTTCGGCGAATGGACAGTCGTAAAAGAAGCCACCAACGACGAAGAAGGGCTGAAAGAGCGAACGTGCGTCAGGTGCCACGTAAAACAGCAGGTTGTTTTACAAAAGACCGCCGTCCCCGAACCGCAAAAAGAAAAAATCCTTTCAAAATCGGATATCGCGGGGATTGTCGTAGGAAGCGTTGCGGCAGGGGGACTCGTCGCATTTATCGGGGCGACGCTGATAAAAAAGAAACGCAAAAAATAAGGCGCGCGAAAGTGCGTTTTTATTTTTAATAAAATGTTGAAAATCGTCGCCCGAAACGGTTGACAATATAATGGTTTAAGATTATATTTTTGTCGCTATGGAAAACGAAAACGAACCACTTGTCGTGCCGCCCGAAAGCGAACGGGAAAAAACCGAAGAAGGGCATACGACAAGCGAAGAAAACGAAATAGTAAGCGTCGAAAACGCAGAAACGTCAGGCATCGCCGCAAAGATTTCCGCGACCGACAACGCGGAGGATTTGCCGAAAAAGAAAGGTCAGCGCGATATGACGGAAGGCGTCATCTGGAAACAAATTCTGGCGTTTGCGCTGCCGATACTTTTGTCCAACGTCATACAGCGGTTGTATAACGCGGTCGACTCTATCGTCGTAGGGCGGTTTGTCGGGCACGAAGCGCTTGCGGCGGTCGGCAGCAACAACAGTATAATCAACGTTTTCGTGTCGCTGTTTTTGGGAATATCCGTGGGCGCGGGCGTTGTCGTCGCGCAATACTACGGCGCAAAGGACGATGAAAAACTCAAAAAATCCGTGCAGACCTGTGCGTTTCTGGCGATTGTTTCGGGCATAGTGCTGACAATCGGCGGATACTTCCTTGCGGAGCCCATATTAAAACTCGTTCACACCCCCGAAAACGTAATGGCGCTGAGTTGCGAATATTTGCAGATTTATTTCTTGGGCGTTCTCGGCACGCTCGTATACAATATGGGGTCGGGCGTGATACTCGCGGTCGGCGACAGCAAGCGGCCGTTTTTGTACTTGTTGTTCGCATGCTGCTTGAATATCGCGCTGGACGTAGTGTTCGTAAAGACGCTCGGCATGGGCGTTGCGGGCGCGGCGTGGGCGACTCTTATTTCGCAATACGTATCGGCGATTCTGGTTACATTAAGGCTTCTTCTTACAAAACAGAACTATAAACTGTCGTTTCGGCATTTTAAGATTGACAAGCCGATTCTCAAAAACATATTCAAAGTCGGTCTTCCCGCGGGGTTGCAGTCAAGCATGTACAGCGTCGGAAACCTGCTTATCCAGTCAAGTCTGAACACCTTCGGCTCGGTCGTTATGGCGGGCTGGGTTGCCGCAATGAAAGTTGACGATTTCACCTATGCCCCCATTTGTTCCTACGGCATGGCGATGAACAGTTTCGTCGGGCAGAACGCCGGCGCAAAGCGCATGGACCGCGTGAAGAAAGGCTTTTACACCGCGCTTATTATGAGCGTCGTTACGGCGGTCGTAATCATTGTCCCCGTGCTGATTTTAAGGGGCGACGTCGTTCGCATATTCAATAAGGAAGCGGACGTCGTGAGCGTAGGCTCGGACATCATTCTGCACATCTGCCCGTTTTACGTGATTTTCGGTATGTGCGAAGTTTTCTCGGGCACGCTGAAAGGGCTTTCAAAGTCGCTGACGGCGTTTATAATCACGTTTGTCGGCATACTCTTAACAAGGATAATCTGGCTTTACACGGCGGTGCTTATGACGCACAATCTCACGGTATTGTTTATGATTTACCCGATAAGTTGGGTTGTGACCGCCGCGATATACTTCATATACCTTGCCGTCAAAAAATGGGACGGAATGCTCGATATGACCGCGGAAGAGAGGTTTATAGAAAAACTCAGACATATCGGTAAAAAGAAAACCGCGTGAAAACGCAAAAAGAAATATCGTTTGTTTTATAAAACATATAATATAACAAATACACAGACGGCGAAAAAACTAAAAAATCGTAAAAACATTTTGAAAACCCCTTGACAAACGTATAAAGGGGATTTATAATTACAAACAGTTGAACAGTTATTCAAATGTTTGACAAAAGGAAAAAGAAAAATGAAAGAAACAAAAATCGAAAAAAACGAATTTTGCGAAGAAGTGCACGCGCACGACGAAACGGTGAAGAAGGTCAAAGCAAGCCTTTCCGACGCCGATTTATTGTTTGACGTTGCGGAACTTTTCAAAATCTTCGGCGACAGCACCCGCGTCAATATCCTTGCGACGCTTTCAAAAAACGAACTGTGCGTATGCGACGTCGCGGCGGTACTTAATATGACGGTCAGCGCGGTATCGCATCAACTCAGGATTCTTCGCCACAACAAACTTGTGAAGGCGAGAAGAAGCGGCAAAGAAGTGTTTTATTCGCTTGCGGACAACCACGTCGTGAAGATTCTGGAACTTGCAATCGACCACGTAAAAGAGTAAAAAATCAAAGAGGTAACAAATATGAAAAAGAGGGTAACCATTAAAGACATCGACTGTGCAAACTGCGCCGCAAAAATCGAGCGCGACGTGCAAAAAATCAACGGCGTTAAAAGCGCAAGCCTGAATTTCTTCGGACAGCGACTGCAATTCGAATGTGACGAAGAAGATTACGAAAGAATCGCAAAAGAAATTGTGCATTGTGCAAAGAAAGTCGAACCGGATTGCGTAATCTTGGGTTTATAATACAAAAATGAAAGATAAAGATAAGAATAAGTTATCAAAAAACCAAATAAGGCTCATACGTTTTTGTGTGTGTCTTGCCGCGTTTATCGTGCTTTACGCCGTCGGCAAGACCGTCGGTATGCCGTGGTACGTGGGACTTGCGACGTATCTTGTCGTGTACTTCGCGATAGGCTACGACGTACTGTACCGCGCCGCGAGAAACATCGTGCACGGGCAGGTTTTCGACGAAAACTTTTTAATGTGCGTGGCGACGGTCGGCGCGTTTGCAATCGGCGAATATCCCGAAGCCGCGGCGGTCATGCTTTTTTATCAACTTGGCGAACTGTTTCAGGATTACGCCGTCGGAAAGAGCAGGAAATCCATTGCGTCTCTTATGGATATCCGCCCCGACAAGGCTGTAATATTTAAGGACGGACAGGAAACCGAAGTCGCGCCCGAAGAAGTTAAAATCGGCGACGTCATTGTCGTGAAAGCCGGCGAAAAAATCCCCGTCGACGGTGTGGTAATAAAGGGCAGCGGCAGTCTCGATACGTCCGCGCTCACCGGCGAAAGCATGCCGCAAACCGTGTCTGAAAACAGCATCGTTTTAAGCGGCTCCATCAACCTTTCCAGCGTTTTGTATATCCGCGCCGAGAAAGAGTTTTACGACAGCACCGTCGCAAAAATTCTCGACATGGTGGAAAACGCTTCCGCAAAGAAAGCGAAAGCCGAAAACTTTATCACAAGATTTGCAAGATATTACACCCCCGCGGTCGTTATCACGGCGGTTGTACTTGCGATTCTGCCCCCGCTCGTCATCGATATGAGAAGCGGCGCGGTCTGGATCTCGTGGCTCAATCGCGCGCTTACGTTCCTTGTCATCAGTTGTCCGTGCGCGCTTGTCATCAGTGTTCCGATGTCGTTTTTCGGCGGTATCGGCTGCGCGTCCAGAAAGGGTATACTTTTCAAGGGAACGAGTTATCTGGAACTTATCGACAAGGCAAATGTATTCGTGTTTGACAAAACCGGCACGTTGACGAAAGGTACTTTTGACGTCAAAAAGGTTATCCCCGCGGAAAACCGCGACGAAATCCTGCGCGTTGCGTGCATCGCCGAAAGCGGCAGCCTGCATCCCATCGCAAAAAGCATTTACAAAGCGTACGGAAAGTCCGTCGACAGTTCCGAATATCAAATCACGGAACGCTCGGGACGCGGTATGGAAGCGACGGGACCCGAAGGGCGCATACTTTGCGGCAGCGGCAGATTGCTTGTCGAAAACGGCGTTGCGATTATCCCCGTCGAAGAAGTCGGAAGCGTGGTGTACGTCGCAAAAGACGGTCAATATCTCGGCGCGATTCTGATTGCGGATACCGTCCGCGACGACGCGAAAGAAGTCATAAAAGAACTGAAAGCGCAGGGCGCAAAAACCGTCATGCTTACGGGCGATAACGAAAAATACGCACGCGCGGTTGCCGAAGAAGTCGGCATCGACGATTTCAAATTCGGTCTTCTTCCCGCGGACAAAGTCGTCGAAATGGAAGCAATCATGGAAAATAAGGGCAAAAAAGACAAGGTTGTGTACGTCGGCGACGGCGTCAACGACGCCCCCGTTCTTATGCGCGCAGACGTCGGCGTTTCGATGGGCGGCGTAGGCAGCGACAGCGCGGTCGAAGCGTCGGATATGGTGCTTATGCACGACAACCTTACGGGGATTGTTTCGGCGCGGAAAATCAGCAAAAAAACCCTTAAACTCGCATACGAAAACATCGTGTTCATATTGCTTGTCAAAGCCGTCGTGCTTATTCTCGGCGCGCTGGGCTTGGCGAGTATGTGGCTTGCGGTGTTTGCGGACGTGGGTGTGGCGGTGTTGGCTACTCTCAATTCTATGCGCGCCCTTACCGGTAAAAAGTCATAATTTTGCGATATTTTGCTTTTTCGGCGGA
>ULWT01003730.1_pt1 | contig 27231 bp, 25 predicted proteins | sample 1960611 | NCBI WGS metagenome assembly ULWT01 (sample SAMEA4835819, study PRJEB28245) | human gut metagenome | biome: gut microbiome; material: fecal sample | place: Denmark | collected 2008
ATACATTGCTTTTTATTATATTTAAGTATGTATTTTGTAAAGTTTGTTTTTCTTCGTCAGTAAATGTAATAGCTCCTTTTATATCTACATTTGTAAGTAATGAATCTATATTTTTCAATTCTGAATTTTCTTGTGCATTGTTGTCATTTATTTTGTCCATATCTACTGATACAAATTGTTTTATTCCATCAAGTCTTATTCCATATACTTTGTTTTCGTTTAAGTATTCTGCTCTTATTAAATTTTCATCTTCTTTTACTATTTTTATATCTTTATAATAGTAGTTATTTTTCTTATCTGTTTGGCTACTTATTTTTAATTGAGCATCATTTACTGGATTTTTTTGATTTTCGTCACTTGTTCCTATGTTTTCTGTGTATTCTAATTTTCCTGTAAGTTCTGATGTGTATTTATTATTATCTAATACTTCTTGTATTTGACTAGAATTATCTGTTAGTAATGTATCTGCTATATTAAAATTTTGCATAAAATATTTTGTAAATAATGTCTCATTTGTTTTAAAAGCATCTGTTTTTATGTATAAAAATGCTAATATTCCTACTATTAATATAATCATTAATGTTACTATACTTATTATTATTGCTAATCTTTTCTTTCTTGGCATCATTATTTTTTCCTCCTCTTTCTTATGTACATTTACATTATATATTTTTTAAAATTTTTAATCAATAGATTTTTTCAAAATTCTTTGTTTTACTGATTCATATATAATTATTCCTGATGATACTGAGGCGTTTAGTGATGTTACTTTTCCTTTCATAGGTATTTTTACTAAGAAGTCACATTTTTTTCTAACTTTATCACTCATTCCATTTCCTTCATTTCCTATTACTATTCCTAATGGTCCTGTTAAATCTTGGTTATAATAATATTTTTCTGTGTTGATATCTGTTCCACAAATCCATAGTCCCGCTTCTTTTAATTTTTCTATACTATCTGATATATTTGTAACTCTAGCTATTTTCATATGTTCTACAGCTCCTGCTGATACTTTATTTACTGTACTATTTACAGCAGCTGCTCTTCTTTTTGGTATTATTATTCCATGTACTCCTGCAGTTTCCGCAGTTCTTATTATTGAACCTAGATTGTGTGGATCTTCTATTCCATCTAATATTAATACAAAAGCATCTTCATTTCTTTTATTTGCTTCTTCTAATATATCTTCTATTTCACAATATTCAAAAGGTGGTACTATTGCAATAACACCTTGATAGTTTTGATTTTGTGCCATTTCGTCCATTTGTCTTTTGTCTTTTTCTACTAGTATTATTCCTTTTTCTTTTGCTATTGCAATTATTTTGTTTATTGATCCGTGTCTTTCTCCTTTGGCTATAAATATTTTGTTTATGTCTTTTCCACTTTCTAATAATTCTAATACTGAATTTCTTCCTTCTACTTGGTCATCATAACTTTTTTCTTCTCTATCTTCTCTTCTTTTTACCTCTTTTTTGGGTTGTCTATTTTGATTATTTTTCTTGTTCATAACATTTTCCTTTCTAATTTCTACTCATCATCCAATTTCAATACTGATAAAAATGCTTCTTGTGGTACTTCTACATTACCAATTTCACGCATTTTCTTTTTTCCTCTTTTTTGTTTTTCAAGTAGTTTTTTCTTTCTTGTAATATCTCCACCATAACATTTTGCAAGTACATCTTTTCTCATTGCAGATATTGTTTCTCTTGCTATTATTTGTCCACCTATTACTGCTTGAATTGGGATTGTAAATAATTTTCTTGGTATTACTGTTTTTAATTTTTCTACCATTTTCTTTCCTCTTGTGTAGCTACTTTCTTTGTGTACTATAAATGAAAGTGCATCAACTGGTTCTCCGTTTATATGAATGTCTAATTTTACTAGGTTTGATCTTCTATATTCTTTAAATTCATAGTCGAATGATGCATATCCTTTTGTTTTTGATTTTAAATTATCAAAAAAGTCATATATTATTTCGTTTAATGGCATTTCATATATTAGTGTAACTCTGTTTTCATCTAAGTATTTCATATCTATATATATTCCACGTCTGTTTTGACATATTTCCATAATGTTTCCTACATACTCTTTTGGTGTTAATATGTTGGCTGTTACAAATGGTTCTTCTATATATGATATTTCTTGAGGTGTTGGTAATTCTGTTGGATTATATATTTCCTCTACTTCTCCTGTTGTTTTGTGTACTTTATAGATAACTGATGGAGCTGTTGTTATTAATCCTAAGTCAAATTCTCTGTCTAATCTTTCTTCAATTATTTCTAGATGTAATAATCCTAAAAATCCACATCTAAATCCAAAACCTAGTGCTGCAGATGTTTCTGGTTCGTATTCTAAGGCTGCATCATTTAGTTGTAATTTTTCTAAAGCTACTTTTAAGTTTTCGTATTCACTACCATCTATTGGGTATAGTCCGCAATATACCATTGGTGTTACTTTTTTATAACCTTTTAATGGCTTGTCCGCTGGATTATCATTTAAGGTTACTGTGTCACCAACATGTATATCTGATAGACTTTTTATACTTGCCGCAATGTATCCTACTTCTCCTGCTTTTATTTCTTGTGTTGGCATATATGAACCTGGTACAAAATATCCTACTTCTGCAACTGTATATATTTTATTAGTTGCCATTAGTTTTATTTCATCTCCAACTTTTACCTTTCCATTCATAACTCTTACATATGCAACGGCACCTTTATAGTTATCATAATATGAATCAAATATCAAACATGTTGTTTTTGCATTTTCATCACCTTTTGGTGCTGGTAAGTCAGTTACAATTCTTTCTAAAACTTCTTCTACATTTAATCCTGATTTTGCAGAAATACATGGTGCATCTTCTGCTGGTATTCCAATTATATCTTCTATTTCTTTTTTTACTTCATCAGGTCTTGCATTTGGTAAATCTATTTTATTTATTACTGGTAATATTTCAAGATTATTATCTATTGCTAAATATACATTTGCTAAGGTTTGTGCTTCAACACCTTGACTTGAGTCTACTACTAGAATTGCTCCATCGCATGCAGCTAAACTTCTAGATACTTCATAATTAAAATCGACATGGCCCGGTGTGTCTATTAAGTTAAATTCGTATTCTTCACCATTTTTTGCTTTATAGATCATTCTTACTGCTTGTGATTTTATTGTAATTCCTCTTTCTTTTTCAATTTCCATGTTATCTAATACTTGACTTTCCATTTCTCTTTTAGAAAGTACACCTGTCATTTCTATCATTCTGTCTGCTAATGTTGATTTTCCATGGTCTATATGTGCTATTATGCTAAAATTTCTAATGTGTTCTTGTCTTTTATTCATTTTTCCTCCTGTGTCAAAAGGGACGGGCTTTTTTGACATATTTTATTTTTTCCTATTTTAACATATTAACCACAAAATCACAATAGCTATTTTCTATAAAAATCAAGTGAATTGGAGGATGCCATTTTTTCACTATTTAATAGAGAAAAAAAGGGCGTCCCCAATTCCCTCGTAAACAGTATAAACATTTGTATAGCCTAAACGTTTTAATTTATTTTGTGCCATTTTGCTTCTTTCTCCAACAGAACAATATAATATTATAAGTTGATTTTTATCGGGTAATATGTTTTGTACATTTCTTCTTATGTTATATTCTGGTAAGTTTATTGCTCCATCTATATGTCCTTCTCTATATTCTTGTGGACTTCTTACATCTACTATTGTTGCTCCCATTTTTATATAATTTTCTATGTCCTCTCTTTTTATATCTAAACTTTCATCAAAACTTCTTTTGTAGTTATAATAATTAAAATTTTTTATCATTCTATTTACTATTTTATTAAATCTATTAAACATTTTCATTCCTTCTTTCTTCGTTTAAAATTCTACACTTATTATATAATATTAGTTTATTTTCTTTTTAGTTATGCTTTTATTACAATTATTTTAATGTTTTATTACAAATATAGATTTATTTTTTGTCATATTATGTTGTTTTGCTTGCATTTTTTATTTTATTCGTGTTTTTTCTTTGTTTTTCTTGATAATTGTTACAATTATTTTTCTATTTCATTACAATTATGTTATCTTTGTATTATTATGTTACCTGTTTTGTTTACATTATTTTTTGATTAAACGTTTTATGTCTTTTGTGGAAACTGTGGATAACTCTGTGAATAACTGAAAAATGTCCTATTTTTTTTAAAGTTATACACAGTAAACTCTATTTTGTTATTTTTTCCAGTTATTTCCAGTTTATATATTTTGTTTTATGTGTACTTATTTTCTATTTTTAATTAAAATAAACAAAAAAGCTACTTTAGCTATTTTACTAGCTTTGTAGCTTTTTTGTTGTTTTTTTATGATATACATAATATCATTTTTATTTATGCAAAAAATGTAAAATAAATTACTCCTATTATTTCTAATATTGTTATAGTTGGTAAACCTATTGTAAAATGTAATTTTTGAGTTTTGTGTCTAAATGTATACATTCCTGATATTGTTCCTATTCCACCACCTAAAACTGTTATTATGAAGATTGTCTTTTCTGGAATTCTCCATTTTCCTTTTTTGGCTTTTTGTTTATCTATGTACATTACTAAAAATCCAATTATATTTATTATTATTAAATATATTATTATATTTTGCATTGTAAATATATTTTTTATATCTGCCATTTTATTTCTCCTTATTTTTTAAAAATCAAAATATGCATATTTTAGGGTTTTATAATTTAGGCATTTTTGAATTTCTTCTTTTGCCTTTGTAGAAATTTTATCTATTCTTGTATATTTTCCATTATCATTTATTAATGGATTTATGTATCTTATTTTTGTTCTTATACTTTTACAATATTTGTTTTCTTGATAGTTTTCACTTTCATAGATTTTTGTGGTGTTTTCCCATTTTTTAAAAATTTCAGAAATATTATCATATTTGCAGTTTTCTATTTTTTGTATTATTTCTTTTTCTGATAAATTATATAAATCATTTTGTTTTATTAAATTTTGATTATACATTTTTTTAATTATATCTGCTAAAAATTGCATTGATAATTTTGTTTTACTGTCCATATATGAAATAGATAATGTACTCATATTTTTGATAAATTTTTCTGTTATAGATATATCTTTAAATCCTAATTCTTCTATTTCATCTTCATTTTTTTGTACTTCTATATTTTGATATATTTCTCTAACTTCTTCTAAATCCCATAATTTTTTTCTTACTCCCAATCCATTTGAAAGGGTATATTCTAGTCTATCACTTGAAAGTCTTGGAGTATCATTATCTGCAATTGGGTATCTATGATAATCATTTACTTCTTCTATTTTTATTCCATCTCTATCAAGTAATTGCATAATTTGTTTTGAATTACTTATTATTTTAGTTGTTAATTCTTCTGTTGATTCTTGTTTTTCGTAATCTCCATTTAGAAAGTCTATAGTATGTTTAAAGGCTGGTGTTGCTATATCATGGAATAATCCTGAAAGTGTTTGTTTTTTATTTTTTGTAAAATTCCAAATTATTAATGCAACTGCTACACTATGGTCAAAACTTGAGTACCATAGTGTAATTTCTGGAAATAATTTTGAATAGTATGTACCACAAGATACACTTATTCCAGCTTGTTTTTGCATTTCTTTTGTTTCTATATATTCTTCTAAAAATTCTGGTATTTCTGGTGATAGTATTTTAAAATATTCTTTTATTTTTTCATTTAAATTTTCAAAATATTTTGCCATTTTTTCTCCCTTTTTTAGTATTAGCCAAATAAACTTAATTGATTACTTTGACTCATTCCTTCTAAACATCCAAATTGTTTTAGTAGTTCTGCACCTGATGCGCCTATTTTAGCTCTTATTTTTAAGTCATCTATTGACATAAATTTTCCATCTTTTCTTGCATTTACAATTCCTTGTGCTGCTACTGTACCAAATCCTGGTATACTATTTAATGGTGGTCTTAATTTATTATCTTGTATTTTAAATTTACTAGCTTCTGATTCATAAATATCAACTGGTAAAAATTCAAATCCTCTTTCATACATTTCTAAAACAATCTCTAAGTCATCATACATATCCAATTCAGCTTTTGTTGCTTCTTTCTTTTGGTTTTTCATTTCTATTTCTTTCATCTTGTTTTTTACTTTTTCTTTTCCAAATATCATGTATTGTGCATCAAATGCTTTAGCTCTTATAGAATAGTATGCTGCATAATATGCTAGTGGTATATGTACTTTGAACCATGCTATTCTAAAGGCATTTGTTACATATGCTGCCGCATGGGCTTTTGGGAACATGTATTTTATTTTTTCACATGATTTTATATACCAATCTGGTACATCATGTTCTTTCATTAATGGTATGTATTCATCTTTCCATTTTGGTTCTTTTCCTTTTGCTACTTTTCCCTTACGTACTGCTTCCATTATTTTGAAGGATTTATCTGGTGGTAATCCTTTTTTTATTAAATATATCATTATATCATCACGACAACATATTGCTTCTTGAAGTGTTACTACTCCTTGTTCGATTAAGGTTTGTGCATTTCCTAACCATACGTCTGTACCATGTGATAGTCCTGATAGACGTATTAATTCATCGAAGGTTGTTGGTTTTGTGTCCAAAAGCATCCCTCTTGCGAATTTTGTTCCGTATTCTGGTATTCCATATGTTCCTACTTCTGAGTGTATTTGTTCTGGTGTTACTCCTAGTGCTTCTGTTGAATTGAATATTGACATTGTTTCTTTATCGTCTAGTGGTACATCTGTTGGAGCTATTCCTGTTAAGTCTTGTAGCATACGAATTACCGTCGGATCATCGTGTCCTAGTATATCTAGTTTTAATAAGTTTCCATCTATTGAGTGATAATCAAAGTGAGTTGTTATAATGTCTGAATTTGGGTCATCTGCTGGATGCTGTACTGGTGTGAATTCATATATTTCTCTACCTTTTGGTACAACTATAATTCCTCCAGGATGTTGTCCTGTTGTTCTTTTTATTCCTGTACATCCTACTGATAATCTTTGCATTTCTGCTCTATTCATTGGTATTCCTCTATCTTCGAAATACCCTCTTACATAACCATATGCTGTTTTGTCGGCTACTGTACCAACTGTTCCTGCTTTGAATGTTGTTCCTTTTCCAAATATTACTTCTGTATATTTGTGTGCTTTTGCTTGGTATTCTCCAGAGAAGTTTAAGTCGATATCTGGTTCTTTGTCTCCATTAAATCCTAAGAATGTTTCAAATGGTATGTCCATTCCATCTTTTGTTAGTTTGTGTCCACATTTTGGACAATCTTTGTCTGGTAAGTCAAAACCGTTTCCAACACCATAGTCTTCAAATTCTGAATATTTACAATTTGGGCATCTATAATGTGGTTGAAGTGAGTTAACTTCTGTTATACCTGTCATAAATGCTGCAAGTGATGAACCAACTGAACCTCTGGAACCAACTATGTATCCATCTTCATTTGATTTCCATACTAGTTTTTGAGCAATTATATACATAACTGAATATCCATTACTTATGATTGAATCTAGCTCTTTGTCTAGTCTATCTTGTACTATTTTGGGTAGTGGATCTCCATATAATTCATGTGCTTTTTGGTATGCAATATTTTTTATATCTTCCTCGCATCCTGGAATGTGTGGTGGACATTTTTCAGGAGATATTGGACTTATTTGTTCACACATATCTGATATTTTATTTGTATTTGTTACTACTACCTCATATGCTTTTTCTTCTCCAAGATATTCAAATTCTTTTAGCATTTCCTCTGTTGTTCTTAAATATAATGGTGCTTGATTGTCTGCATCATCGTATTTTTGACCCGCTTCTAGAATTCTTCTATATATTTCATCTTGTGGATCCATAAAGTGAACATCACATGTTGCAACTACTGGTTTATTTAATTTTTCTCCTAATGCAACTATTTTTCTATTTATATCTCTTAAATCTTCCTCATCTCTCATTATTCCATTTCTTATTAAGAATTGGTTATTTCCTATTGGTTGAATTTCTAGATAGTCATAGTCTTGTGCTATTTCTTCTACTTCTTCATCTGGTCTACCTTGTTCTATTGCTTGATATAATTCTCCTGCTTCACATGCACTTCCTAATATCAATCCTTCTGAATATTTTTTATATAAACTTTTTAATATTCTTGGTTTTCTATAAAAATAATCCAAATGTGAAAATGATACTAGTTTATACAAATTTTTTAATCCTACATAATTTTTTGCTAAAATTATAGCATGATATGTTTTTAATTTTTTATATTCTTCTGCTTTAGCTGCTGGATCTGCTGCAACTTCATCTATGTCTTCTAATTTTTTAGCTCCTTTTTCTTTTAACATATCTATCATTACATTAAATACCTTTACAGTTGTATCAACATCATCTAAAGCTCTATGTGCTACTTCTACTTTTATTCCTAAATTTTCAGCTATTTTTCCTAATTTATATTTTTTATAATCTGGGAATAGGTCTTTTGCTAAACTTAAGGTATCTAAATATGAATAGTCGAAGTCATAACCTAATCTTTTTGCATTTTGTTTTAAAAATCCTACGTCAAAATTTGCATTGTGTGCTACTATTACTGTGCTTTCTTGGTCTCCTAAAAATTCTAACATTTTTGGAAATACTTGTTCTATTGTTTCTGCATCTTTTACCATTTCATCTGTTATGTTTGTAACTTCTGTTACTCTCTCTGGTATGTGTCTTTCTGGATTTACAAAACAACTGAATTCATCTATTACTTCTTTGTTTTTTACTTTCATTATTCCTATTTCTGTAATTCTATCATTTGTTGCCGAAAATCCTGTTGTTTCTAAGTCTAAAACACAATATGTTGCATCTATGTCTTGTCCTTTTCCATTATATATTGATTTTGTATTGTCTGGTGCTAAATATGCTTCAACACCATATATTATTTTTATATTTGGATTATCATCCCCTACTAAGTGATATGCTTCTGGGAATGCTTGTACAACTCCATGGTCTGTAATTGCTATTGATTTCATTCCCCATTTTATAGCTCTTTTTATTAAATCTTCTGCTGATGTTACTGCATCCATTTGGCTCATTTTTGTATGCATATGTAATTCTACTCTTTTTACTTCTGCATTATCTTGTCTTATTTCTTTTTTTACGCCGTTTCCTTCAATTATTGTATTTGCCATAACTGTTAATTCATTTGAGAATGAATCCATTTGGGCATTTCCTTCAATTTTTATTCCTTTTACTTTTCCTAATCTTTTAATTATTTTCTTTGCTGATTCTTTTGGTAAAAATGCTTTACAAGTCATTGTGCTTGAACCATCATATAAGTCAAAGCTTAATAAAGTTTTTCCATTTTTTAGTTCTCTATCTTCCATATAGATTATTTCACCATCAAGTGAAACTTGTCCATCATCAACACCTAAGTCTGCAACTTTTACAAGTGGTGCTGTAATGTTCATATTTTTTCCTAATATTAATGGTGTGTCTTCATCTGCTTCTTCTGGCATTTCTGGGACATCGGTCTCTGTTTCTATTATTGTATTTGATATTACAGTAATATCTCCTGCATATGTATCAAGCCCAGCTTTTCCTATTGTTTTTATTGCTTTTGCATTCTTTATTTTTTCTGTTATTTCTTGACCTTCTTTTGCATCTTTTGCAAAGGATTTACAAGTTATTACTCCTGTTCCATCATATAATTCGTATATAATCATGCCTTTTCCTGATTTTGTTTCTCTACATTCACAAGTTACTATTCTTCCCTCTAATGTTACTCTTCCATCGTTTGCAGTAATATCTTTTATTTTCATTTGTTTTTCTTTTGCTTTTGATGGTTTTCCCATGATGTAATTTTCTTCTGATATATTTGTTTCTTGCGGCATATCTATTGGCATATCTTCTGGCATTCCTTCTGGTATATATATGTCTCCATCTTGTGGTGGCATATAATCAGGATCATTATATTCAGGTTCTATAGCTTTGTTTCCTTCTTTATTTTCAGGAACATAAGCACCCATTTCTTCTATTGCTTTTTCTTCTATTTCTTTTATTTTATTTTGGTATGCAATTTCTTCTTCTTTTGTCATTACTTCTTCTAGTTCAATTTTATAGTCTTTATTAAATAATTTCCTTATTACATTTTCCAATTCAATATCAGTTTTTTTTGCTCTCAAAAAGTCTGCACCTTTTATGTGCATTTTTACATGAATAATGTTGTTTTCTATTTCTACAGTACTTTTCATTAATAGCATTGGTTTCATTAATGGATATTTATGTGCCATGTAACATATAATGTTTCTCCATTCGTCATCAACTCTTTTTAATTTGACACCATCCGCATATTGAATTCTCATGTCTATATTTTTGAATCCAAATCTTTCTAATAAGAATTTTTCAAAATACCATATTTCTTTTATTTCTATATATTCATCATATTTTATTGTAATTCCTAGTGTATTTGTCTTTTTTATTACGTCTAAATTTAGAATTTCCGCTTCTATTATGTTTGCTCTTGCTTGATAATCACTAAATATTTCTTTTACTTTTTTTGCTTTATTTTCTGACATTATTTTTGCTCCTTCAATGTGTATTTTATCACAATTGTTATTATAAAAAAAGCGAACAATAGAAAATATTTTATTTTTTCTATTGTTCACTTTTTGTTTTTTTATTCTGTTCTTAATGCTTCAACTGGGTCTTTTTTACTTGCCATTTTTGCTGGAATTAGTCCTGCTATAATTGTTAAAATCATACTTATTATTACTAATATTACACCTGCCTTTGCTGGTACAACTGCATTCACGCTAACTCCGGTAATAGCATGTATTCCTGCATTAATTGGTATTGTTAATAATACTGTAATTCCTATTCCCAGTAACCCTGAAATAAGTCCGACAATAAATGTTTCAGCATTGAATACTCTTGATATATCTTTTTTTGAAGCTCCTATTGCTCTTAATATTCCTATTTCTTTTGTTCTTTCTAATACTGATATATATGTTATTATTCCTATCATTATTGATGATACAATTAGAGAAATTGCTACAAATGCAATTAATACATAACTTATAGTATTGATTATTTGACTTACTGATTTCATCATAACTCCTACTAAGTCTGTGTATGTGATTACATTTTCCTCTTTTCCTTCATCTTTTTGTTTTTGATTATATTTTTCTATTTCACTTGTTATTATATCTTTTGAACTAAAGTCTTTTGGATATATACTTATTGATGTTGGCTTTTCTGAATCTATTGCTCCTAATTTTTTTAAGTTTTTTTCATAACTTGCGTCTTTGTTTGATGAATATGTTTCCATCATTTTTGCTATTTCTTCACTACTTAATTTGCTCATTGCCATTTTTTGTTCTGTTGATAGATTATTATAATCAAATTTTTCACTATCATCTGTTGGGAATTCTAATCCTGTAAATACATTTATTTTTTGATTTTCTTTTTGTTCTTTTACTATTTCTGTTTCATTTGATTTTTGTATTACATATTCTTTTAAATCTTTTGTATATCCTATTCCACTTGTTACTGATGAAGCTACACTTTCTTTGTTTTGTTTTATTATTCCAACCACTTTTATACTTTCAGCTTGTGCAATTTTTTCTTTCATGTAATTATCATCTTCGCTTTTATCTATCCATAGTCCATTTTCTTTTTTATAGTAATCTGAGTTTAAGATTAATTTGTATGATAAATTTAGTAATTCATCATATGTATAAGATGTTGTTTCGTCTTTTTCTTCTATTTTCTCTCCATTTTCTATAGCTTTCCATTTTTCTTTTAGTTCGCTTTGATCCTTTAATCCTAAAGAATATAATGTATAATCATCTATTCTTCCATCTTCTTTTACTATTAGAACTACTTCGTTATATGCTTTTGGCCAATTTCCTTTTAATAGGTCATATTGTGATTGTAATAATTTTTCATTATCTAACATTTCTACCCATATGTCCGTATTTGTCATCATTGAGTTTCCAAACATTGAAGCCACTGAGGAATTATTTTGTGCTTCTATCATATCTCCCATTCCAAATGAATTCATTACTGTACTTGGATTTACTCTCACTATTCCATTTTCTGTATTTTCTTTATATAAATTCAAGTTTAAATCATAATCATATTGAATGCTATTGCTGTTATTTTTTATTTCGTTATTTTCCTGTTCTAAATATTTTTTTAATTCTCCTAAATTATTGCTTTGTCTTTTATTTGAAAGTGTTTTAATCATATTGTTCATTACATCTGCTGAATATACTTTTCCGTCTTCTTGATTTTCGTTTTTTGGTGCTTCTCCCATCATAGATTGTAACATACTTGACATATCTATTGCTGTTTCTTCAACTGTTATTGGATAAGATGACAAGGTGTCTTCTTCAACTTTCTTTATGTAATTTTGAACTCCTGTTGATATTGCTAATATAAGAGCTATTCCTATAATTCCAATACTTCCTGCAAATGATGTTAATAATGTTCTTCCTTTTTTGGTCATTAAGTTATTTAGACTTAAATGTAACGCTGTAAAAAACTTCATTGATGTTCTTCCAGTTTTTGCTTTTTCATTTTTTTCATTTTTATTTTCATATGGATTTGAATCATCTGTTATTACACCATCTAATATTTTTATTACTCTTGTTGAATATTTTTCTGCTAATTCTGGATTATGTGTTACCATTATTATTAATTTATCTTTTGAAATTTCTTTTAAAATTTCCATAATTTGTACGCTTGTTTTTGTATCTAATGCCCCGGTTGGTTCATCTGCCAATATAATATCTGGATCATTAACTAATGCTCTAGCTATTGCTACTCTTTGCATTTGACCTCCTGATAATTGATTTGGCTTTTTATGTATTTGTTCTCCTAATCCCACTTGTTCTAAAACTTTTATCGCTCTTACTTTTCTTTCTTTTTTCGATACTCCTGACAATGTAAGGGCAAGTTCCACATTTGATAATATTGTTTGATGTGGTATTAAATTATAACTTTGAAAGACAAATCCGACTGAATAATTACGATATGCATCCCAATCTTTATCTTTGAATTTCTTTGTTGATTTCCCATTTATAATTAAATCTCCTGATGTATATCTATCTAAGCCACCTATGATGTTTAGTAAAGTTGTTTTTCCACAACCACTTTGTCCTAATATAGAAACAAATTCACTTTTTCTAAATTGAATGTTTATTCCTTTTAATGCTTGTACTGTTGTGTCTCCAGATTTATAGTCTTTTTTGATATTTTCTAATTTTAACATTTTAGCATCCTTTCATTTTTATTTTTTATATCTTAACATATATATAGGGATATTTCAAACTATTTTTATAAAAAAGCTACTTTCATACAAGTAAATGATTGTTTTTGATGGGTTAGGCTTGGGAGATATATTTAATTACTATTTTTAAATGTGATTGGAATAATTTTAGAAATTCTTAATTAATTTTTTGGGGAATGTTCACGTCGAGCAACTAGCGAGGACTAAGTGAAAGAGTCCCAAAAAATTAATTTAGAATTTCTTAAATTATGTATTGAACTAAAAAAATAGTAATTAAATATATCTCCCAAGCCTAACCCATCAAAAACAATCATTTACTTGCAATATCATTTATGCTGTCCATTATATCTTTACATTCTTTCCAACTTAGAACTTTTAATATTTCATAGTCCTTTGCTAATTTTTTAGCTATTTCTTTAGTATTATCAGTTGATTCCAAATCAGCAACTATAATGTTTTTAAGATATTCTTCTCTCCCATATAATATTTTGAATAATATTGAACGTAAAAATCCTTCTATTTTTTCTTCTTGGTTTTTTACTGCTATTATGACATGAATTCCATCTGACTTAAATTTTGTATATGTATTTATGTATATAATATTTTTTATAATTTCAAAAAGACCATAAATGGCTAATGTCCAGAATATTGTATTTAATACAAATTCAATCATTTTTTTGCCTCCTATGGTCTATTATATGTTTTATTATTTTTTTGTGTGATTATTCCTCTTTTTGCTTTAACATCCATATTATTTTGCTATAGTCCAAAATATAATCATCCATTAATGCTGATGTTGAATATTCTTTTTGTTCATCTGCTTTTTCCTTTATTTCTGTTACCTTTTCAAGTAATTTTTTGTAATCTTTTTGTATTGTTTGAAAAACTTCTTGTGATTTTATTTTTTTATTTTCTGCTTCTGTTATGTTTGTCTTTTCTAAATAATCTTTTAGTGTTCCTAATGGTTCTTCTCCTAAAATTAGTATATGTTCTGCTACTTCATCTATTTGTTCATTTATTTCGTTATATAATTCTTCTAATTTTGAATGTGCTTGGAAAAAGTCTTGTCCTGTAACGTTCCAGTGGTAATTTTGTAATTTACGATAAAATACGTTTAAGTCTGATAATAATTCATTTAAATTTTGTTCTAAATTCATAATATTTCCTCTCTTTCTTTTTTTATTATGAACTTAGTATTGTTTTTTATTCATTTTATTTTATGTTATTTTTTATTTAAATTCTTTTTGAATTTCTTTATATTCTGGCATGTATTTTTCAACTAATTTCCAAAATTCTTTTGAATGGTTCATATGTTTTATATGACATAGCTCATGTAATATTACATATCTTATTGCTTTTTGGCTATATTTTATTAGTTCTAGATTTATTGTAATGTTTTTCTTGCTTGAACAACTTCCCCATGCATATTTTATTTCTTTTATTGTTATTTTATTTGGTATTAGTCCTGTTTCGTTTATTAGTTCTTTTGCATTTGATGTTACTATTTGTTTAAATTCTTCTTTGTTATATAGTGCTTGTTTGGATTGTTTTTGCTTTTCTTTTTATAAGCTTTTTTTTATCCATTCTGCTTTTTGTTCTATTAGTTTTTCTATTTCTTTTTTGCTTACTCTTTTGGGTGCTTTTATTATTACTTGTCCGTTTTTTATTTGTATGTAGATGTTTTTTATTTTTGAGTATTTTATTTGGTATTCTATGTTTTTCATTTTGTTCCTCCGAAGAGTATTATACTATGTTTTAGCAATAATAACAATTATTTTTTTGTATATTCAATTACTAAATTATATTTTGCATTTGCGCTGTATCCATTAGCATTGCATCTAAGAATTCCATCAGTTGTGAAATAAAAAATTGCATAATCAGATGTTGATGTATGATATGGCACAGGTACTTGACTTTTTGTTTCATTTTGTATTACTACTCCATATGTGGTAATAATTGTATCTAAATCATTTATAATTACTCCTGTATCTTGAGTACCAGATTGTATTTTTTCAAATTCAACGACTCTTCTATATATTTTTTTTCCATCTTTCCAACTCCCTACCACTTGTTCTTCTTCTGTATAGCTATTATTTGAATTATTTTCTCTAGTATTAAAAACTTCATTTATTTTATTATTATACTCTGCTAATGTCATATTTTCTTCTTCATATTTATTATCAGTTATTTCCTTTGCTTGTTTTGCTTTATCAAATAGTCCTGTTTGAGTTAATACTGAAATTCCTATTCCTGATAAAATTAATAAAATTATTATTGTAACCACCAAAGCCACTAATGTAATCCCTTTTTCTTCTTTTGTTTTTAAATTTTTTTTCATTTGAATTCCTCCTATTTTTTATTTGTTCTATTTTAGAACAATTATAACATTACTTTATTATAAAATCAATAATAATGTTCGAAATAAGAACATTTTTAGGAGGTAATTTTATGAGTAAAAAAATAATTTCTCAAAATTCTTTAAATATTGCTGGAAATAATATAAAACAAATTCGTAAAGATAAAAAAATAACTCAAGAGGATTTATGCGCAAGAATGCAGGTTTTAGGATTTAAGATTAGTCGTTCTGATATTTCTAAATTAGAAAATGGTAGGAGATTTATAACAGATACTGAAGTTTTAGGATTTTCAAAAGCTTTAAAGGTAGGCATTTTAGATTTATATAAATAAAAAGAGAGGTTCTACTTTAAGTAGTTCATCTCTTTTTATCTATATATTCATATGTTTTATTCTTGAATCACTTTGCCATTCTCAACTTTTAAAATTTTATCAACATTCTTTATCGTAGCTGGTCTATGTGCAATTATAATTACTGTAGCATCTTTTGATAAATTATCAATAACTTTTTTTACTTGTATTTCACTTTCAATATCAACATTTGATGTTGGTTCGTCAAAAATATATATGCTTGTTTCTTTTGCTATTGCACGAGCAAATGCAAGTAATTGTTTTTCTCCCTTTGAGAATGAATTATCTTTTACTTTTTCATATATTCCGTTTTCAAAACTTTTAATTTTATCATATAATTGAACTTGTTTTAATATATCAATTATTTTTTCATCTGAAATATTATTATTATTTATAATAATGTTTTGCTTTATTGTATCATCAAATATATATGGATTTTGTTGTATAAATGATACATTTTTTCTTATACTTTCCAATGATATATCATCCATATTTTTTCCATCAAATAATATATTTCCAGAGTTTATTTTATAAAATCCTAATATTAAATTTATGATTGTTGTTTTTCCTGCTCCTGTTTGTCCGACTAAGGCAACTTTTTCACCTTTATTTATTGAAAATGTTACATCATCAAGAATTTGTTTTCCCTCTATGTATGAAAATTTAACATTTTTAAATCTTATATTTCCTTCTAATTTTTCTGCTTTTTTTCCTTCATAAATATCTTCTATATTTTCTTTCTTTTGCAATAAGTCATCTATTCTTTTTATTGAAACTTTTCCTTGTTGTAATTTTTCGTAATGATATAAAATATGAGCTAATGGTTCAAAAAATTTATCAATATAACTTATAACAACATAGATAATTCCAACATTAATTCCTGCAACTTTTCCTTGTATGCATAAATAAATTATAATAGCAATAATCAAATATTTTGTCATTGATTCTACTGGTTTTAATGCACTTTGTATTGTGAAGTAATTTCTTGATATGTCTGTTTCTTCTTTATTATACTTATCTAATTCTTCTTTTCTTTCTTTTTGAATATTAAAAAGATTTATTGTATTTATTCCTGAAAATGTTTCTCCAAAATAATTATTAAGCTTTTCTTCATTTTCTATACTTTTTCTGTTATAGTATTCCATCTTTTTTCCCAATTTTAGTAATAATACTACCAATATTAAACTACATACTATCATTACTAATGCAAAGTAAACATTTATAAAACACATTACTCCTAAAACAACTATTAAAAATATTCCAGAACTTATAAACATTGGTAATATTCTTCCTATAAAGTCTCCTATATTGTTTATATCTGCAGTCATTCTAGTTATCAATGTTGAAATATGCATATTTGAAAATGTATCCATATTAAAACTAATTACTTTTTTATAAGTTTCTTCTCTAATTTCATAAGTTAATCTTTCTGTATTTTTTGTTAAAGATACATATTTTATATATTCTAAAAAAGCACATATTATTGAAAGAAGCATATATATGATAACTATTCCTAATATTTTACTTGATACCTCATTAAATGCTGTTACATTTTCAACTAAAGAAATTGCTTGTTTTATTATATATGGTAGCAAAGTATTAATTAATGATGTTATTATCATTAATATTATAACAAATAAAAATTTGTATTTATATCTGCTTATAAGACTTTTTATATTAAGCATTATATACCTCCTCTCTTTCATCCATTTCAACTAGTGTTTTATCTTCTAATTTGTATATTTTATCTGCATTTTTTATATCTTCTATCATACTTGTTATTATGACTAATGTTGTTTTATTATTTCTGTTGTTTAAATTTTCTACTACTCTTTTACGTGTTTCTATGTCTAGTCCTGTAAATCCATTATCTATTATTATAATTTCAGGATTTGTTACTAGGTTTCTAGATAAAATTAATCTTTGTTTTTGTCCTCCTGAAAGTTTTACTCCATTATCTCCTATCAAGGTGTTGTATTTTTTATCTAATTTTTCTATTGTTTCCAATAATTCTGCTTTTTCTGTTGCTTCATTTATTTCATTTTCACTATATGTTTTATATAACTCTATATTGTGTTTTATTGTGTTATCATATATATAATCATCTTGCATTACATAAGCAAAATTTTTATAAAAAGATTTTCGTTCAATGTCATTTATATCTATATTATTAAAAAATATTTTTTCATTAGGAATTGCGTTAAATTTTGCAAGTATATTGGCTAATGTAGTTTTTCCAGATCCTGTTTTTCCTAAGATTCCTATAAAGCTTCCATATGGTATATTGATGTTTATATTTTCTAATATATTTTCTTTTTCTCCTTTATATTTAAAATCTAAATTTTTTATTTGTATATCAGGGTTTTCTGGCATTTTTTTATTGCCATCTGTATTTATTTCAATATCGTATAAAAATTGTATTCTCTTATATATTATTTTTATCATATTTGCTTTTTCTACTAAAAATCCTGCATATAAATAATCTTTCATTACTTTTTGTATTATTGAATTAAATGCAATAAATGAACCTATTGTGATATCTCCATTTACTACTAGATATAATCCAAACATACAAGAAATTGAGAATCCTAAACCTTGAAAGAATGTAACTATTGAATTGATGCTTGAGGTTATTTTATTATACTCTATATTTTTATTTTTTAAATTATTGTTTATTTCATTAAATGATTTTATTGTTTCCTCTTCTGTAACATATGATTTTATTACACTAAAACCACAAAAGCTATCATTTATATGTTTTGAAAGTTTAGCTTCTTCTTCTTTTTTCTCATATAGTAATTCCTGAGCTTTTGAATTTTGTTTAAATATAAAATATATAAACATTGGAAATGTTATAAATACTGATATTGTAAGTGATAAATTAACATATTTTATAGCTAAAATAAAACCAAAAAGCGTATATGATATTAGTCTTACAAGTTCAATTGCTCCATGACTCATTATTGACCAAATATATGTAATGTCATTTATTATGTATGAGACAAATTTTCCTTTGTCTGTTTTATCAAAAAATTCTATTTTTGCCTTTTCTAACTTTTCTAATATATCATTTAATATTCCCTGTTTTACTTTTCTACTAGTTGGAAATAGAACTCTTCTATATATATAATTTGTAATGTATTGTACTAATAATACACTTATTAAGAAGAATATATTTTTCTTTGTTTCAAAGTCTATTTTTCCTACATTATTTATTATTAAATCTAATATGTTTCCAAGTATTAATGGTTCTAATAAAGAAAATATAATATTTATAATATAAAATATAAAAAATGTTATATAACCTACTTTATTTTTCTTTAATTGTTTTAATATTAATTTATGCATTTTATTTCTCCATTTCTTAAAATATGACCTAATTCTATCATAAATATTATTTTTTTACAATAAATAATGTTTGATATAAAAAAAGAACTACTTTGCTTAAGTAGTTCTTTTTTATTTATAATTAATTATATTAATTGTAATATAGCAACTTCAGCTCCGTCTCCTCTTCTAGGACCAGCTTTTACTATACGTGTGTATCCACCAACGTTTTTACCTGCATATTTAGGTGCTATTTCGTTAAATAACATTGCTGGAACGTCTATTACTTTACCATCTGTATCTTTTACTTTGTTAACTTTTCTCATTATTTTTCTTCTAGCATTTAATCTTGATGGCATATCTTTTTGTCTTTTTTCAGTAGTTTCTTCTTTAACTACTTTTAAATATTCTTTACCATTTTTGCTTTTTACTAATTCAGTAACTTTGTTACCTTTTGAATCTAATTTAGCTTTTACAACTTTTTGTTCTACTTCTTCGAAGTTATCTTTTTCTTTTATTGCAAGTGATATGATGCTATCAGCTATTGATTTTACTTCTTTGGCTCTTGGTAAAGTTGTTTCAATTTTTCCATGTACTAATAGGTCTGTTGTTAAGTTTTTTAACATTGCCATTCTAATATTTGTAGTTCTACCTAATTTTCTATTTGTAGCCAATTTTTTCACCTTCCTCTTTCTTTTTCGTTCGGGCTTTGTTCCCTATTTATTTTTATTTACTCATCTTCTTGTGCAAAGTCTAAGCCTAATGAATGTAATTTGGCTGTTACTTCATCAAAAGATTTCTTTCCTAAATTTCTAACTTTCATCATTTCTGATTCTGATTTACTAATTAAATCTTCAACAGTTGATATGTTAGCTCTTTTTAAACAGTTGTATGATCTAACTGATAATTCAAGTTCTTCTATTGACATTTCTAGAACTTTTTCTTTCTTAGATTCTTCTTTTTCAATCATTACTTGTGTATTTTTTGTTGTTTCAGATAAATCTATGAATAATTCTAAATGTCCTGTCATAACTTTTGCAGCTAAACTTAAAGCTTCATGTGCTTTTAAGCTTCCATCTGTCCATACTTCTATTACTAATTTATCATAATCTACTGTTTGACCAACTCTTGTATTTTCTACTTGGTAGTTTACTTTTTTTACTGGTGTATAGATTGAGTCAATTGGAAGTACAGAAATATCTTGATTTGGTTTTTTATTTTTTTCAGATGAATTGTATCCTCTTCCTCTATCTGCAGTCATTTCCATTACAAGGCTTCCACCTTCTGAAACTGTTGCAATATGTAAATCTGGATTTAATACTTCTACTGTTCCATCTGATTTTATATCTCCAGCTGTAACTTCTCCTTCACCTTTGAAATCTATTCTTATAGTTTTTTCTTCATTTCCGTCAAATTTTAATCTAACGTTTTTTAAGTTTACTATTAATTCTGGTACGTCTTCTACTACATTTGGTATAGTAGAGAATTCATGTAATACTCCATCTATTTTTACACTTGTTATAGCACATCCTGGAAGTGATGAAAGCATTATTCTTCTTAGAGAATTTCCTATTGTTACACCATATCCTCTTTCTAATGGTTCACATACAAATTTTGCATAGTTATTTACATCATCAATTTCTAGACATTCAATATTTGGCTTTTCAAATTCTATCATTTTTACCTCCTAAATTGAGAATACTCTCTCAAACTCTTTAAAAACTTATGAGTCTTTTTAAGTAAAATTTTAAAGTTTTGACTAAACCTTTACACTTACTTTCAAAAACTATTATTTTGAGTAAAGCTCTACTATTAAATGTTCTTCGATTGGAAGATCTATATCTTCTCTAGCTGATAATCTAATTACTTTACCACTTAATTTTTCGCTATCTCTTTCAAGCCATGCTGGAACTGGTCTAGCAGCTGTTTCTTCTATATTCATTTTTAATGTAGAGTTATCTTTTTTACTTTCTCTAACAGTGATTACATCTCCTGCTTTTACTAAGTAAGATGGTATGTTAACTTTTTTACCATTTACTTCGAATTGTCCGTGATTTACAAATTGTCTAGCTTGTGCTCTTGATGTTCCAAATCCTAATCTGTAAACAACGTTATCTAATCTACTTTCTAATATTTGTAATAAGTTTTCACCTGTTACACCTTTTTTATTTGAAGCCATTTCGAAATATCTTCTAAATTGTTTTTCTCCAACTCCATAATATGATTTTGTTTTTTGTTTTTCTCTTAATTGTGTACCGTATTCAGATAATTTTGCTCTTTTTTGTCCGTGTTGTCCTGGTGCATAATTTCTTCTTGATATACTACATTTATCTGAGTAGCATCTTGCACCCTTTAAGAACAATTTTTGTCCTTCTCTACGGCATATACGACATTGTTCGTCTTTATATCTTGCCATTATTTATACTCCTTTCTATACTCTTCTTCTTTTTGGTGGTCTACAACCGTTATGTGGTATTGGTGTTACGTCTTTGATTGCGCTTATTTCAAGACCTGCTGTTTGAAGTGATCTGATTGCAGCTTCTCTACCAGCTCCTGGTCCTTTTACATATACTTCTACTGATTTTAATCCATGTTCCATAGCTGCTTTAGCTGCTGTTTCTGCAACTTGTCCTGCAGCGAATGGTGTGCTTTTTCTAGAACCTTTAAATCCTAATTCTCCAGCACTTCCCCATGAAATTGCATTTCCTTGTGTATCTGTTATTGTTACTATTGTATTGTTAAAGCTAGAGTGAATGTGTGCTTCACCTTTTTCAATGTTTTTTCTATTTCTTCTAGCTACTGGTTTTCTTGTAGTTGTTTTTTTGTTTGCCATTTTTTAAATTTCCCTCCTTCATTTTAATAAGGTTATATCATTCCTAAAATTGATTAAAATTATTAAGATGTGCATTTTTGATATTTATTACAAGGCGAAGCTATACGTTTGTATGCTTAGATTTGTAATAAATATTGAAAATGTGCAGATTGATGATTTTAGTCAATTTTTTTATTTTTTACTTTTGCTAACTAACTTTCTAGGACCTTTTCTTGTTCTAGCATTAGTTTTTGTTCTTTGTCCTCTTACAGGTAATCCTTTTCTATGTCTTAATCCTCTGTAGCATCCAATTTCTGTAAGTCTTTTAATGTTAAGAGCAACTTCTCTTCTTAAATCTCCCTCAACTTTGTATGATTCGTCAATAACTTTTCTTATATCATTAACTTGATCATCTGTTAAGTCTTTTATTCTAGTATCTGGATTAATTCCAGCTTTTGCTAGTATTTTTTGAGAGCTTGTTAATCCTATTCCATAAATATATGTAAGTCCTATTTCTACCCTTTTTTCTTTAGGTAAGTCTACTCCTGCTATACGAGCCATATTATTTTGCACCTCCAAAATTTTTCTTTTATTATATTTATTATTAGTTTGTCTTTGTATTCTCTAAAGGTGAAATGCACCCCGCTACGGGTCTTTAGATATTCTCAAGACATATATATAAACACAAATTTGATATGTAAATTTTTATTTTATAAATAAACTTTCACAGCCGCTACCTAATTTGTGTTATAAACAATTAAAAAAACAAATTATCCTTGTCTTTGTTTGTGTTTAGGGTTTTCGCATATAACTCTAATTACACCTTTTCTTTTTATTACTTTGCATTTGTCACATATTTTCTTTACTGATGGTCTTACTTTCATTTTTTGCACCTCCTATTTATAAGTCTTAAAACTTTATATTATTTGGGTTAAATTTAAACTTTATTATTTTGCTCTCCATATTATACGACCTCTTGATAAGTCATATGGTGATAATTCTACTTTTACTTTATCACCTGGTAGAATTTTTATATAATTCATTCTAAGTTTTCCCGAAATATGAGCTAATATTTGATGTCCATTTTCAAGTTCTACTTTAAAATTTGTATTTGGTAATGCTTCTACAACAGTACCTTCTACTTCTATAACATCTTCCTTTGCCAAGATATCCCCTCCTATAAGAGCAATTTATTATTATACATAATTTTTCCATTTTGATAATAACTACTACATTATACATTATTTTTTTAGGATTGTCAATATTTCTGGCTCTTTTTCTGTAATTAAAATTGTATTTTCATAATGAGCTGCCATTGTTCCATCTTCTGTTATAATTGTCCATCCATCATCTAATTCTAAAATGTTTGGTTTTCCTTGTATTACCATAGGTTCTATAGCTAATGTCATACCAGGTTCTAGTCTTATTCCTCTTCCTGCTTTTCCATAGTTTGGTATTCCTGGATCTTCATGCATTTCTCTTCCTATACCATGTCCTTGAAATTCTCTAACTACTGAAAATCCTTGTGAATGAACATACTCTCCTATTGCGTGACAAATGTCTCCTATTCTATTTCCTGGTTTTGCATATTTTATTCCTTCGAAAAATGCTTGTCTCGTAACATCTACTAATCTTTTATTTTCTTTTGATGTTTCTCCTACTATAAATGTTCTTGCTGCGTCTCCATTAAATCCATTTTTTAGAGCTACTGTATCAACACTTACAATGTCCCCTTCTTTTATAACTCTATTTCTTGATGGTATACCATGTATTACTTCATCATTTACTGAAACACAAGTTGCAGCTGGAAACTTAGGTACTCCTCTTATTCCTGGGTCATATCCTATTTGAGCTGGTGTTGCTCCTAAGCTTCTCATTGTTTTTTCAGCTAATTTGTCTAATTCATATGTTGTCATTCCTGGTTTTATATTTTTTTCTAATTCTTCATAAGTCAATGCAACTACTTTGCAGACTTGTCTCATTAATTCAATTTCTCTTTTTGATTTAATTGTTACCACTTTAGGTCGACTCCTTTATATATATTACAATTTTTTATTTTAATTGCTCTACTATATCATTTGCTACATCTTCACCTAATCTGTTTATTGATTTGCTTACTACTTCTGTAACTAAATTTCCTTTATTTTCGTAGTATTCTACTAATGGTGCTGTTTGTTCAAAATAATTTTTTAGTCTTGCTCTTACTGTTTCTTCATTATCATCTTTTCTTGTTACTAATTCTGAACCACATTTATCACATTTTCCTTCAACTTTTGGTGGATTTAATACTATGTTGTATATTGCTTTACATTCTTGATTTGAGCAAACTCTTCTATTTACTATTCTTTCTATAATTTCTTCTTCTGGTGTTGTTAGATTATATACTTTATCAACTTTTTTACCTTTTGAAGCTAATATTTTATCTAATTCTTCTGCTTGTTTTACTGTTCTTGGAAATCCATCTAAGATTATTCCATTTTCTACATCTGGTTCATTTAATCTATCTTCTATTATTTTTATTGTTACATCATCTGGTACTAAATTTCCTTTTGAAATATAGCTATCCGCTAATTTCCCTAGTTCAGTTCCTTCTTTTATATTTTTTCTAAATATGTCTCCTGTTGATACTTGTGTAAATCCTAATTTGTCTTGTAACTTTCCAGCTACTGTTCCTTTTCCTGTTCCAGGCGCACCTAACATTATAATAATCATTTTTCATCTCTCCTTTTTATAAGATTATTTTGTTAATAATCTTTATAATAATTATCACTTTTGATAATCATTATAAAAACTATTTTTATAAACCATTATAGGGTGATATAATTAAATTATCTCTATAATTATATCTCCCCATAATTTTATTTATTATTCCAAAAATCCTTTATAATGTCTCATTACTAATTGTGACTCTAATTGTTGTATTGTTTCTAATGCGACACCTACAACGATTAATATAGATGTACCACCAAAAGCAATATTTAAACTTGTAAATCTTAATAACATTGGTAGTATAGCAATAATTGCTAAGAAAAATCCGCCGAACCATGTTAATTTAGATATTATTGATGATAAATATTCTGTTGTTGGTTTTCCAGCTCTAATTCCTGGAATGAATCCACCATTTTGTTTTATGTTATTTGAAACTTCTGCTGGATTAAATGTAGCATATGTATAGAAGAATGTAAATGCCATTATTAATACTAAGTATACTAATGCATTTGCAATTGAATACCCAATTCCTACACTTGAAGATGATGTAGCTATTGAGAATTTATATAATCCTGCTAAAAATCCAGTTTTGCTTCCAATATCACTTACAAATATTTGTATAATCATTGCTGGGAATGTTAAGAATGATGATGCAAATATTATAGGCATAACTCCAGCCATTGCTAATTTTAATGGAATGTGTGTATTTTGTGCTCCAACCATTTTTCTTCCTACAACTTTTTTAGAGTATTGCACTGGAACTCTTCTTTCTGCTTGTTGTACAAATACAACTCCAGCTACTAATATAATAGCTCCTATTAATATTCCTATTGCCATTAGTAATCCTGTTGTGCTAAATCCTGCATCTGTCATTATTAAATTCCATAATGTTGTTACAAAACTTGGTAAACCTGATATGATACCAACAAATATAATCATTGAAATTCCATTTCCGATTCCTTTACTTGTTATTTCATCACCAAGCCACATTAATATTGATGTTCCTGCAACTAAGGCAATTACAACCATTGCTCCTGTTGCAAAATTTGTATTTACGAAGATTCCAGAAGATTTATAAGATACAAATACTCCTATAGCTTCAACTAGTGCTAAAACTAATGTTAATATTTTTGTGTATCTGTTTATCTTCTTTCTTCCTTCTTCTCCACCTTCTTTAGTTAATCTTTCTAAAGATGGTATAATCATAGCTAATAATTGTATAACTATTGATGCTGTGATATAAGGGCTAATTGACATTGCAAAAACAGAAAATCTAGAAAATGCCCCTCCTGAAATAATATCTATTAATCCTGCAATTCCATTATTTGAGTTCATTGCTTCATTTAATGTTATACTGTTTACTCCTGGAACTGTTATATAACATCCTAATCTAAAAATTACGATTAATAATAATGTATATAATATTCTTTTTCTTACATCAGGTGTTTTTAATGCATTTTTGATTGTTTTAAACAACTAAATCACCTCAGCCTTTCCGCCTAAAGCTTCAATTTCTTCTTTTGCTTTTGCAGTAAATCTTGTAGCTTTTACGTTTAATTTTTTATCTAGTTTTCCTGTTGCTAATATTACTATTCCGTCATTTACTTTTCCTATAATTCCGTCTGCTAATAAAGTTTCTGCTGTAACGTCTGTTACTGTTGATTTATTTAACATTGTTAAAGTTACTTCTGTGTAATCTTTTGCATTTATGTTATTAAATCCTCTTTTTGGTAATCTTCTATATAATGGTGTTTGACCACCTTCGAATCCTCTTCTTACTCCACCACCAGATCTAGCTTTTTGTCCTTTATGTCCTCTTCCTGATGTTTTTCCTAGTCCTGAACCGATTCCACGTCCAACTCTTCTTCTTGAAACTCTACCTTCTGCTGGTTTTAATTCTCCTAGTTTCATTTTATGCTTGCACCTCCTTAATCTTTTATAACATCTTTATTTTATTATAATATTTCTTCTACTTTTTTACCTCTTTTTTTAGCTACTTGCTCAGCTGTTTGCATTGCTTTTAATCCTTCGATAGTAGCATAAACAACGTTTCTTGGATTGTTTGTTCCAATAACTTTTGTTCTTATGTTTCTGTATCCTGCAAGCTCTAATACTGGTCTAACGCTACCTCCAGCTATAAGTCCAGTACCAACAGCAGCTGGTTTTAATAAAACTTTTGCACTACCAAATTTTCCAACAAATTCGTGTGGTACTGTTGTATCAACGATTGGTACTTCTACTAAGTTCTTTTTAGCTTCTTGAATAGCTTTTTTGATAGCATCTGGAACTTCAGCAGCTTTACCATTTCCAACACCAATATGTCCATTTTCGTCACCAACTACAACTACAGCACTAAATCTAAAAGTTCTACCACCTTTAACAAC
>ULWT01041498.1_pt1 | contig 27199 bp, 30 predicted proteins | sample 1960611 | NCBI WGS metagenome assembly ULWT01 (sample SAMEA4835819, study PRJEB28245) | human gut metagenome | biome: gut microbiome; material: fecal sample | place: Denmark | collected 2008
CCCCAGCCGCAGTGCAGTCCGCGGAAGCTGCCGCGCGGGCCGCGGAACATATCTTTCAGTGCATCCTGTTTTTGTTCTTCGCTCATGCTGGCCCATTTTGCTCTGGCTTCGGCTTCACGTTTTTCGATAGCTTCGCGTTTTTCTGCCGGCAGTTTGCTTAAAAATTCATCATGCCATTTCTGGCGCTGTTCAAATTTCTGCTGCGGGGTCATTTCCAGCCATGCCAGCCTTGCAGCATCACGCTCGGCGCGCTGTTCGGGGGTAAGCGGAGTGCCGCGGCGCAGAGGCATCGGGCGGCGTGCATCGGTATCGCCTTCGCTTAAAATTTTTTCTACTTTATCGCGCATGGTGGGCTGAACCTGTTCGGTTTGGCCTGCCGCAAAAACCGGTACGCTGATGGCGGTGATTAAACCTGCAACTACTAAGGATTTGAATAATTTGCTTTTCAACATATCAGGTCACTCCTTTAATTTATGCTTATTTGTTATGCTCTTTAGCTTGTCTTTATTGTACAGTGTGCTTGTGGCAAAATTATGGCAAAAATATTTTATTTTGAGGTTTTTTAGCCACATTTTACTGTTAATATTATATCAGCAATTAAAGCAAAAAGTGAAAAAACTGCCGCCTTTGGGCTTATGTAAGGGTTAAATTTCTGCGGAAAAATATGTATAATATAGGTAAGTTTTGTGCAGAGAGGTGATGGCAGTGGCAAAAATGCTGATTGCTGATGACAATAAACAAATTACTTCCATTCTATCCAACTATGCGCGCAAAGAAGGTTTTGAACCGGTAGTTGCGCTTGACGGCGAGGAGGCTTTACGCCTGTTTGACGAGCATGAACCTGATATTGCCATGGTGCTTTTAGATGTTATGATGCCGAAGGTGGACGGCTTTGAAGTGTGCCGCCGCCTGCGCGGAAAATCGCTGGTGCCGGTAATTATGGTTACTGCACGCGGCGAAGATTTTGAAAAAATCATGGGGCTTGATATCGGCGCCGACGATTATATTATAAAGCCTTTCAGCGCGGGCGAGGTAATGGCACGCGTGCGCGCTATTTTGCGCCGCATGCAGCCGCGCGAGGAAAAAACTGCGCATAATATTTACAGGTACAGCAATTTAATGATTGATTTGGACAAATACGCCGTAACCGTAAACGGCAGCGAGGTGCCGCTGACGAAAAAAGAGGTTGAGCTTTTATGGACTCTTGCCAAAAACAGCAGCAAGGTCTTTTCGCGCGATAATCTTCTGGACAGCCTGTGGGGCTACGATTATTACGGCGACAGCCGCACGGTGGATTCGCACATTAAGCGCATGCGTGCCAAGCTGGATAAGTTTGAGCATCCCGGCTGGGAAATAAAAACCATTTGGGGTGTAGGTTACCGCTTTGAGGAGAAAGCAAATGCATAACAAAATAGCTTTAAAACTTACATTGTATTTTGCCGCAGTGCTTTTGGTGTTTGCACTGGTGGTAGGCGGCAGCTTTGCGCATTTTTTCCGCGAGCATACGGTGGATATAAAAAGCACGGAGCTTAAACAGCGCGCCGTGCGCATTGCCGAAGTGCTGAGCGAAAATGCAGGCTGGCTGGAAAAACGCGGCGGCATTGCCAATACGCGCTTTATAAGTTACATTAACAACATCACCATGGAAGATGTGTGGGTTGTTAACAGTGACCGCGAACTGAAGCTGCCGCAGCGCATGAACCACCATATGGGCATGCACCGGCGGATGATGCACGCAGATACGCAGGCAGAGGTGCCGCCGCTGAAGGAGTTTCCGCGCCGCAGTGTTACTTTTGAGCAGTTGTCCGATGTTACCCGCAACTGCGTGGAGCAGGCGTTTGCCGGTACGGTATCGGTAGCGGAAGATTTTAACCCCGTGCGTGAGGAAACCATGCTTTGTGCCGCTGCGCCTGTATACGACGAAAACGGCGCTATCCAGGCGGCAGTGCTTCTGCATTACCCCGTGCAGGGCTTGCAGTCCGCAACGTGGGAAGGCGTAAGAATCCTGCTTTTATCATGCGCCATTGCCCTTCTTTTAGTATCGTTTTTAAGCGTGCTGTTCAGCTGGAAGTTTACGCGCCCCTTAAACCGCATGAAGGAAGTGGCGCAGAAAATGGCCGAGCACGATTACACTGAACGCTGCAGCATCAAGCAGAATGATGAAATAGGCGCGCTTGCCGCCACGCTTGACGAACTGGGCAGCCGCCTTCTGGACGCCGACGAAGCAGGGCGCAAGCTGGAAAAACTGCGCCGCAGCTTTATCGCCAACATTTCGCACGAACTGCGCACACCGGTAACGGTTATCCGCGGTAGCCTGGAAGCGCTGAATGACAAGGTTGTTACCGATAAGGAAGAAGTGGAGCAGTATTACAGGCAAATGCTGAAGGAAAGCCTGTTTTTGCAGCGGCTGATTAATGATTTGCTGGATTTGTCGCGCTTGCAGAATACGGATTTCCCCATTGAAAAGGAAAACATTAATTTGTGCGACGTAGTGCAGGACGCCGCCCGTGCCAGCAAGCAGCTGGGACAGAAAAAAGGCGTGCACGTTGACGTTAAACTGGACAGGAATGTTTACCTTATGGAAGGCGACTACGGCCGCCTGCGCCAGATGCTGATGATATTTTTGGACAACAGCATTAAGTTCAGCCACGAAGGCGGTACCGTGGAACTGCGCCTTTTGGGCGACAGGCTGACGGTGACGGACCACGGCAGCGGCGTAAAACAGGAAGATTTGCCGTATGTGTTTGAACGTTTTTATAAAACACGCGGCGAAGCCAATAAAAACGGCAGCGGGCTTGGGCTTGCTATTGCCCGGGAAATAGCCCTGCGCCACAATATTAAAGTGAGCATGGAAAGCGTGCCGGATGAAGAAACAGCGGTAATTATGATATTGCCGCCGGCAGGAGAGGAAGCGGAAAATGAATTACGGATGTAACGGCAGGCGCGCCGTAATAAGCGGCGGCACCAGCGGCATAGGGCTTGCGGCGGCGCGTACGCTTTTGGCGGACGGCGCGGAAGTGTGGCTTTTGGCGCGCACGGAACGGCCGCAGCTTTTGGCGGAACTTAAAGAAAGCTACGGAGAAAAAGTGCATTTTATAAAATGTGATGTTGCAAATGTTGCCAGTTGCAAAGCTGCGGCGGCGCAGATAAAAAATGCCGGCAGCGTTGATTTTTTGGTAAACAGTGCAGGCATTTACCGCGAGCAGAGCATGGAAATGCTGACGGAAACCGAGTTTGATGAAATTTTTGGCGTGAACGTAAAAGGCACGGTGTTTTTAACGCAGGCGCTGCTGCCATACATGGCAGCAGGGGGCGCGGTGGTAAACGTAGCTTCGGACGCAGGGGTAAGCGGCAACTACGGCTGCGCTGCCTACTGCGCCAGCAAAGGGGCGGTGGTGGCGTTTACCCGCGCCCTGGCGCTGGATACAGCGCCGCGCCTGCGGGTTAACTGCGTATGCCCTGCCGATATTGATACGCCGCTTTTGCAGCACCAGCTTGAAGCGGCAGGCGGCAGCTATACACTGGCGGATGTTGCGGAAGCCTACCCTATGGGGCGCGTTGGGCGTGCGGAAGAAGTGGCGCATGTAATCTGCTCGCTTTTAAGCCCTGCCAACAGCTTTATGACCGGCAGCATTGTAACCGTAGACGGCGGAATGACGGCGAAGTAAGCAGTTAAGCTATTTTGGTTGGCGGCAAATTACAGCAGGTTAGAATTATAAAATTTTAATTTTTGGAGTTTGGTTATGGAACAAGTATGGGGTTTGGTGGCGCTGATTGGTGCTGCGCAGATTTTAAATTCGGTAAAACAGTTAAAAAACAGCCGCCGGGAAATGTTTAACGGCGGCGGAACTTATACTTTATTTTTGTTTTCCAATTTGTTAAATATTTTAAGCATGATAGTCGTTATTTACGGCGTGTTTTTTAATAGCGGTGTTATTTTACCGGCATTTACTTTGTGGATTTTTAACTGGCATTTGTTTACCTATTATGCTGCAAAGATAAATAAAAATACAGGCCGCATTATGATTATTGCCATGCGCGTAATTACCGGGCTGCTGTTGTTGGGCTGCATTTACGTTTTGGCATTATAAACGCAATGAAATGGGTTTGCAAACAGCATTTGTTTGTTGTATAATACAAAAAGAGAGATAATCTGATGTTGCCTCGTCAGCTCTCTCCTCAGATTTTTACAGAATTGAAAGAAGAGCTGCTCAGCCGTGGGCGGCTCTATTTCATTCCCACGAAAAGTTTAACTTAACGTTTGCCTGAAATAATGGTAGCAATGAGGATACCAAAACTTATCATTAACGATAATGCTTCGTAAACGCTCATGCTATCACCTCCAAAATGGAGTAACCGACCATCAGAAATCTCTCTTTTTGCAGTAATTATTATAACATAACGTAACTAAAAAGCAATTACCGTCCTAAAAATGGGGCAGTAATTGCTTTTTTATTATTTATTTTCAGTTGTCAGTTTTTCAAATACGCCGTCAAGCCATGTGCCGTTAAAGCTTTCTATCGTGCCTGCGTCACAGGCGGCTGCAAGTGCCGGGTCAATCGGCATGCGGGCAACGGTTTCAACGCCGTGCTTTTGGGCAATTTCATCAATGTGGCTTTCACCGAAAACATGTATTTCCTTTCCGCAGTCGGGGCAGGTAATGTAGCTCATGTTTTAAACCAGTGCCAGTACCGGCACATCCATCATTTTAGCCATATTAACGGCTTTTTCAACAATCATGCCTACAAGTTCCTGCGGCGAGGCAACTATAACAATGCCGTCCACGGGAATGGACTGGAATACCGTCAGCGCCACGTCGCCGGTGCCGGGCGGCATATCAATAAACATATAGTCAACATCGCCCCAGATTACGTCCGTCCAAAACTGTTTAACGGCGCCGGAAATCAGCGGGCCGCGCCATACAACCGGGTCGGTTTCGTTTTTCATCAGCAGGTTAAGCGACATAACGCCGATGCCCGCCGCGGTTTTTACCGGAAACAATCCCCATTCGCTTGCTTCGGCGTGGCCGTGCAGGCCAAAAGCCTTGGGGATGGAAGGGCCTGTGATATCGGCATCCATAATTGCTGTTTTATAGCCTTTGCGCCGGGCCAGTACTGCCAGAAGCGAGGTTACGAGCGATTTGCCGACGCCGCCTTTGCCGCTGACTACGCCTATTACTTTTTTATGTGGCTCATTTCGTTAGGTTTTTCCAAAAAACTTTCTTTTGTACGTTCGCTGCAATTTTCGGTGCAGCCTTCGCAGTTATGCGAGCAGTTTTCAACCATTTCCTTTGCCTCCTGTTGTCTGGCAGCGCTTTGCTGCCGTTTGCATTACAGTGCTTATAAATTTCAGCATAGCACTGTAAGCGGTATCTGTCAATATTTGCAGATTGCAAGTATTTGCCTGAATTTTATTCGCCTATACGGCACAGGCGGCAGCTTTTATTTTTGCTGTATATTATATATAGGAAGGAAGTTGCACTTTAAAAAATTTTTCTGAAAATTTGACGAAATATTATTGACTTAGTAGGAATTTATCCAGTAAAATAGTGGTGCGCAGCTTTATTTAATATTAATTTTCAGTTTGAGTTATATTAATTACAGGCGCAGTCTTATTTTACAGGAGGATTACGCTATGGTTAAAAATTTCTGGGGAGCTTTAACGGCGTTTGCGGCGGCGCTTTTTTTGCCGCAGCCTGCTTTTGCAGCCGGGCTTAACGGTGCGGAACTTTCTATCGGCTGGGTGCTGCCGTTTGCGGGCATACTTTTATGCATTGCCATTTGCCCTTTGGCGGTGCCGCATTTCTGGCACGGCAATTACGGCAAGGTAGCAGTGTTTTGGGCTCTGGCAACCGCTGTGCCGCTGTTTGTAATTTACGGCGGCGGTGTTGCGGCAGGCAGTGTGGCGCATGCGCTTATCGGTGATTACATTCCCTTTATTATTTTTGTAGGTTCGCTGTACACGGTGGCGGGCGGTATCCATATCCGCAGCAGCTTTACCGGCACGCCGCTTACCAATACCTGTTTTTTGGCGCTGGGCGCAGTGCTTGCTAACATTATGGGCACAACGGGCGCGGCAATGCTCTTAATCCGTCCGCTTATTGCGGCTAACGAGCGCCGCCGCTATGTAATGCACACTTTTGTATTTTTTATTTTTATTGTTGCCAACATTGCAGGCTCGCTTACGCCGTTGGGCGACCCGCCGCTGTTTTTGGGCTTTTTGCGCGGGGTAGACTTTTTTTGGACGGCCGAGCATTTAATTTTGCCGATGCTGACGGCTGTGGGCCTTTTGCTGGCGCTGTATTTTGTGATGGACAGCGTTTTGTTCAATAAAGAAAAGGATGAGTTTTTACTGGCGGAAAGCACCTGCACCAAAGAGCCGTTTGGCGTGGAAGGCAAAATTAACTTTGCGCTTTTGGGCGTAATTATTGGTGCCGTTTTAATGGCCGGTGTGTGGGACAGCGGCATGGAATTTACCGTACTGGGCGTGCATTTAACAGGCCAGGGTGTGCTGCGCGATGTGATTTTCCTCGCGGCAGCAGGGCTTTCGCTGGCTTTAACGCCTGCTGATGTGCGCAGCGCGAACCAGTTTACCTGGGAGCCTGTGCTTGAAGTCGGCAAGCTGTTCTTCGGCATTTTTGTTACCATTGTGCCGGTGCTTGAAATGTTAAAAGCCGGTATGGCAGGCGCGTTTGCGCCGGTGGTGGCAATGGTTACCAACGCCGACGGCACGGCCAACAACGCCATGTACTTCTGGATGACGGGCGCGCTTTCGGGCTTTTTGGACAACGCGCCGACCTATCTTGCCTTCTTTAACATGGCAGGCGGCGATGCTTCCGTGCTGATGACGGAAGGCGCGCTGACGCTGATGGCTATTTCTATGGGCTCGGTATTTATGGGCGCCAACAGCTATATCGGCAATGCGCCGAACTTTATGGTGGTTGCCATTGTGCAGAACCGCGGCTTGAAAATGCCGAGCTTCTTCGGCTACCTGCTGTGGTCGGCGGGCATTTTAATCCCCATCTTTTTGCTGCTGACATGGCTGTATCTCGTGTAAGGCACAATTAAGGTATTTATGCCAAGGCATATCAATACAAAATTTAATAAGGAGGAATAAACGATGAGTTCAGACAACAATGAAACCAGGCATGTGCAGATTGCTGTCGCCGACCCGACGCCGCTCGGATTGTTCGGACTTTCCGTGGTGACGTTTGTTGCATCCATGCAGAAGCTGGGTGTGGTCAGCGATGTTTCGTGGGTCATTCCCTGGGCACTGGTCTGCGGTTCATTTGCTCAACTGCTCGCCGCCTATTTCGATTTTTGCCACAAGAATATTTTTGGAGCATCAATCTTCGGCGCATTCGGCTTTTTCTGGTCGGGCGTAGCGATGAGCTGGATGATTAAGGCCGGTACTTTCGGTGCGGGGCTGGCAGCGGGGGTAGACCCCAAGGCGCTGGGCTTTGCCTTTCTGGCCTACTTTATGTTTGCGTGCATCGGCACTATTGCCGCAGCGGAAGCCAACGCATTTTTATTTGTGGATATGCTCCTGATTGATATACTGCTTTTGTGCCTGGGGCTTGATACTCTTGGTATCGGCGGGCACTGGGCGCACGATGTTGCCGCTTATTCGGAACTGGCGATTTCGCTGCTTTCGATGTACGGCGCAGGCGCGGTATTTTTAAATAATTTCTTCGGGCGCGTGTTCTGGCCGCTGGGCAAACCGCTCGGAATATTTAAAAAAGGCTGATTAAATGCCTTAAGATGGCAATATAAAAGCACTATCCGTGTTGGGTAGTGCTTTTTGTATGCCCGGTTTATTGCAGGTTGTTGTTAAAATGTTTGTGCAGTTCGTCTTTGGCAAGCAGTTCTTCCAGCTTTTTGGCAATTTCTTCTACAATTAAGTGGCAGGGGTTTTCGTATCCTGCAATTTGCATATCGTGCAGGGTTGCGCATTGCAGAGTGCCGAACTTTTCAACAACAAAGTCCGTCAGTTCCGTTACCATGCTGTAACCGTGAAAGTTTTCGCTGTCCTCCTGCCCGTCCTGTGCTGTAACAAGGCCGATAATGCCAACGGCAACGGTAAACGCGCCGCAGCACGAAAGCTGTGTTTGCATGCCGATGCCCATAATGGAGAACATTTTGCGCATATTTTCCGGCAGGTTTAAGCCATAATATTCGTTGCAGGCTTTAAACATGGCTTCGGCACAGCTTAAGGTTGTGCCTATATGATATTTGTTGACGAGTTCGTAAAGCTGCATAAAATCACTCCTTTATAACTGCTTGCGCAGATAAACCATATCTTTTAGCAGTACGCCGCCGTCATAGATGGGGCGGCTGTAATTATCGGTAAAAAAGTTTTTTATAATATGCGAGCGTACAAAGCCGAGCTTTTGGTAAAAAGGCACGGTGGCAGGGCTGTCACCGGTGCCAACCTGCAAAATTTTAAAGCGTTCTTTGTATTTTGCTTCTATAAAATTAACAAGCGCTTTGGCATAGCCGCGGTATTGAAACTGCGGCAGCGTGGCAAGGCTTTTTATTTCCAAAATGCCGTTGTCTTCATCTGTTACAAGGCATTCAGCTTTAACGCCACCATCTTCAAGCACATACATGGTGCCGCGCTCCAGATAGCGGTCAATCATTGCTTCTTCTTCGTCTGCCAGCAGAAGCAGCGGTAAATATTGTTTTTTGTTGCTGGTTACTTTTATGATTTGCATTTGCTTTCCTTCTTTTGCAAATAGGCCTGTAAATCTTTTATAAAAAGTTTTTGCTGCCTGCGCAGATAAAATTTTAGTATTGGTTTTAAATAAAACTTTTTGACGGTAATTTCTTCGGTAAAGTGTACAAGGGTAGAAGTTCCCTGTTCAAGAAAAATTCCGCGCCAGCGGCCGCTGATGCTGCTGTTTTCAAGTGTAAATTCCCAACAGGAATACGGTTTAAAAACAGTTGTTGTAAAATGGGTTGGCGTGCCGTTTTTGGCATATTCGGTGAACTGGTACTTGTTTAATACCTCGGTATGGCTTAAATCAGTGCGCCAATGGTAGTTTTTAATGTCGGTAACAGCTGTCCATACGGTTTTTATGTTGTAGGGTAAAGTTGCCTGTATTTGTGAAGTAATCATAATTAATCCTTTATATAAGGCATAACAATGCTGGCGAGTATTAAAACGAGCCCCAAAACATCAAGTGTTCCAAAGGGTTCGCCTAATACAGTTACGCCTAAAAGTGCGGCTATGGCAGGGCTTACGGCGCAGAACAATCCCGCGCGGGCGGCGCTGACATGGCTTTGCGCCATGGGCTGCAGGGTAAAGCCAAAGCCGGTGCATACTATTATAAGCATGGCAAGCATCAGCCATTGCGAGCCAGACTGCGGCAGCTGCGGCGTTTCCGTAAGCAGCATGGCCAAAAATGAAAGCACGCCCATAGTGCCAACCTGCACTATGCCTATGCCAAGCGTGGCGGTGCTGCCGTGCGAAAGGCGCTCTGTTATAATTATTGCCGCCGCATAACAAAGGCCTGCTGCAAGCCCCCAGGTAAAGCCGCCGCTTAACTCTCCCTGGCCCAGCGCCAAAAGCACAACGCCAAGCATGGCCATGCCGGTGCTGATTACTGTAAGTTTGCCGGGCAGCTTTTTATATAAAAGAATTTCAAGCAGCGGCACAAAAATAATGGCGCAGTTTTCCAATAGTGATACGAGCGACGATGCCGCCTGCGTCAGGGCAATCATCTCGCACGCCATGGTAATAAAAAAGGCTGTGCCAATAACTGTGCCCGCAAGTAAATCGCGCGCGGCGAGGCTGCGCACTGCTTTATTAAAAATAAGCGCCAGAAGCACAAAGGCAATTATAAAACGCACTGCCAAAAGGTTAAAAGGCGCAAGGCTTTCCAAAATCATTTTGCTGAAAATAAAACTTGTTGCCCTTGCGGCGATAACGGCTATTAAAAGCAGTTCATAGCTGCGGGCGGAACCGGTTTGCTGCGGCATGTTAAAATCCTCTTAATTTAAAGGTTAGTTTGAGTTTATTATAGCATAAGGCGCGTTTTTGCGCTTGAGATTATCTGCCGCATGGCAAAATGCATTGAATTTGAATTTGATGAAAGCAATACGGTAAACTGTTAAAAATATTACAAAATATCTTTGGCTTAATAAAATATGCCTTTTATAAAAATTTTTTGTATAAAATTGCAGGCAAAAGGGCTATAATAGAGCTATGATTTTATTTTGCTTTGGGGGAGATATAAATGGATAAAAACTTGCCGGTAGGCGTTATTGATTCCGGCGTGGGCGGGCTGAGTGTGCTGAAAGTTTTACAGCAGGCACTGCCGCACGAGGATTTTTTATATATCGGCGATACGGCGCGCACGCCTTACGGGCAGCGCCCGGAAAAGGAAATTCGCGCCATGGTGCATGACCTGACGGATTATCTTGACAATGCGGGCATTAAGCTTTTGGTTGTGGCCTGCAACACCATTACCGTTTTGGGAACGGAAAGCATCAGAAACGGTTATGCGTTTGACGTTGTCGGCATGAGCAAGGGCGCGGAACTGGCGCTTGGCGTAACTAAAAACAAAAAAATCGGCGTAATGGCAACGCCTTTTACCGTGGCAAGCGGCGCGCACAAGGCTGCCGTTAACGCGCTTGACGCAGACGCGGAAGTTTTTGCGCAGGGCTGCCCCGATTTTGTGCCGCTGATTGAGCAGGGTGTGTTCAGCGGGGCGGCAATTGAAGACGCCGTTGCGAGGTATTCCACACCGCTGAAAGAGGCCGGTGTGGATACGGTGCTTTTATCATGCACGCATTACCCGTTTATCCGTGCGGAAATTGAAAAAGGCTTCGGCGAAGGCGTTAGGGTTTTAGACCCGGCGGAAGCAACCGCCTTGCAGGCAAAAATTTTTCTGGAACGCGCAGGGCTTTTAAAAATGCAGGGCACGGGGCGCAGCAGGGTTTGCTTTACGGCCGAGTTAAACCGCGGCAAAGCCATTGCGGAGCGGATGCTTGATATGGAAAGAAGCAGTTTTGAAGAAATAAGCCTACTGTAAAGCTGATTGTATACATAAGCTATATGCAGGATTTTATAAAATTTTGTCTAAATATATACCAGTATTGTTATTAATACGCTGGTTTAATAAATTTGTGGGGAGTGGTTTTAATGTTTAAGCGCAATAATCTGGCTGCACTGGCTGCATTCAGCGCCATGATGCTGCCACAGCCCGCATTTGCGGCGGGGCTTAACGGCGGCGAACTGTCATTTGTGTGGGCCGTGCCCTTTATAGGCGTGCTTTTATGTATTGCAATCTGTCCGCTGGTTGTGCCAAATTTCTGGCATCATCATTTTGGCAAGGTAGCTGTTTTCTGGGCTCTGGCTTGCGCCGTGCCGATGTTTATCTCATACGGCGGCGGTGTGGCGGTTAATTCCATTGCACATGCGCTTATTGCCGATTATATTCCGTTTATTATTTTCGTCGGTTCGCTGTATACGGTTGCGGGCGGCATTCATATCCGTTCAAGCTTTATCGGTCGCCCGGCGGTTAACACTGCGTTTCTGGCGCTGGGCGCTGTATGTGCCAACATCATGGGCACCACCGGCGCGGCCATGCTGTTAATCCGTCCGCTTATTGCGGCCAATGCGCACAGGCGTTACGATATGCACACTTTTGTGTTCTTCATTTTTATTGTGGCCAACATTGCCGGCTCGCTTACGCCTTTGGGCGACCCGCCGCTGTTTTTGGGCTTTTTGCGCGGGGTTGAGTTCTTCTGGACTACCGAGCATTTAATTGTGCCGATGGCAACGGCAGTAGGTCTTTTGCTCCTCATTTATTTCATTGCCGATACCATTCTCTTTAATAAAGAAAAAGAAGAATTCCTTGAAAAAGAATCCCACTATCCGAAAGAACCGTTCGGCATCGACGGTAAAATTAACTTTTTGCTGCTCGCCGTTATCGTAAGCGCCGTTTTAATGGCAGGTATATGGCACAGCGGTGTTTCCTTTGAAATTTTGGGCGTGCATCTTGCCGGCGAAGGCGTGCTGCGCGACGTTATTTTCCTTATCGCCGCAGGCTTATCGCTTAAATTAACAAGCAAAGAAGTGCGCGAAGCAAACCAGTTTGGCTGGGACCCGATTCTGGAAGTAGGCAAACTGTTCTTTGGCATTTTTGTTACCATTGTGCCGGTGCTTGAAATGCTGCGAGCAGGGCTTGACGGTGCTTTTGCCCCGGTTGTTGCGCTTGTTACCAACCCCGACGGCAGTGCCAACAACGCCATGTACTTCTGGATGACCGGCGCGCTTTCCAGCTTCCTCGACAACGCTCCTACCTATCTTGCATTCTTTAACATGGCAGGCGGCGAAGCCCAGGTGCTGATGACGGAAGGTGCCAAAACCTTAATGGCTATTTCCATGGGCGCGGTATTTATGGGTGCCAACAGCTATATCGGCAATGCGCCTAACTTCATGGTGCTTTCCATTGTGCAGGAACGCGGGCTGAAAATGCCTACCTTCTTCGGCTACCTGTTATGGTCCGGCTGCATTTTAATTCCAACCTTCCTGCTGCTTACCTGGCTGTATCTTTTGTAATAAAGTATTATTAACGGTATAACAAACTGCACCGCAATGGTTATGACAAGTAACTTTTGCAGTGCAGTTTTTGTAATTTGGTACAATTTGTTTTATAATATAGTTAAGAGAGTTAAGGAGATTAAACTTGTCATTTAAAAGCGGCGTCATATTAATTCTGCTGTCGGCAGCGGCCTGGGGGCTGGGCGGCGTATGCGGGCAGTTTTTGTACCAGTTTCACAGCGTTACGGCACCGTGGCTTATTGCGGTGCGGCAGGTGCTGGCAGGGTTCATTTTTTTAGGTTATCTGCTTTTGCGCGGCGAAAATATTTTCCGCATTTTTGCGGATACACGCGATACTAAAGACCAGCTCGCCTTCAGCTTTTTGGGGCTTTTGGGCGCGCAGTTCGGTTTTTACTACACCATTTCGCTGTGCAATGCGGCAACGGCAACGGTGCTGCAATATACTTCGCCGGTGTTTGTTATGCTGTGGATGAGTTTTAAAAGCCGCCGCCTGCCGGAAGGGCGCGAATTTTTAGGCATTATTTTTGCACTTGTGGGCGTGTTTTTAATATCCACCCACGGCGATATCAATAATGTAGTGCTGTCGCCGGAGGCTTTGGTAATCGGCCTGATATCGGCCGTATCGCTGGCGTTTTATACGGTGCAGCCAATGCGCCTTCTGCAAAAATTCAGCACCACTCTGGTGGTTGGCTGGGGGCAGCTTCTTTCGGGCACACTTTTGTGCTTTTTTGTAAACCCGTTTGAACCTACCGGAAGCTGGGATACCGGATCGGTAATTGCCTTTATTTATCTTGTTATCGGCGCTACGGTTTTAAGCTATTCGCTGTTTTTGGTGGGGCTTAAAGTTGTAGGCTCTACCAAAGCAAGCCTCATCAGCTGTGCAGAACCACTGGCGTCAATTATAGCCGTTGTGCTGTGGCTTAAAACTCCGCTTACGGCGGTAGATTTAATCGGCATGGCCTGCATTATTATTACCGTTATACTGCTTTCTATACCTAAAAAATAAAATATTACAACAAATTTATAAATTTATTAATTTAACCATTGCCTAATGGTAAATATTAGGGTATAATGTAATAAGCTTTAAGAATTACTATTTTACTTAAATTTAAACCACATGTTTATCCTGATAGAAGGTACGTGTCGGAATTAAATACAAAGGAGTTGGGAATATGGATATCAATTACAAAGCGATTGGGGTAAGAATTAAAGCTGCGCGTGCACGTAAAGGCGTTACTCAGGGCTACATCGCCAATCTCATTGGTCTGTCCACCCCTCATATCAGCAACATTGAAACCGGCAATACCAAACTGGGATTACCGACCATTATTCATTTGGCTAATGTACTTGATGTATCGGTGGATGAACTTTTGTGCGATAATATTAAACGCAGCGAAAAAATTTTCCAGAATGAACTGGCTGACCTCTTGAAAGACTGCTCTGCCCAGGAACTGCATTTTATTACCGAACTTATAAAAGTAGTTAAAAAGAACGGCTATGCAGGCGAACCGAAACGCCGCGGCCGCAAACCCAAAAAACTGGTTGAAGCAGAAAAAGCTGCCGAATAATTTAAAATACTGCTTGCCAAGCAAGCAGTGTTTATATTATAATATTGCCGTTAAGCCACAATAGCTCAGCTGGTAGAGCATCTCATTCGTAATGAGAGGGTCGCAGGTTCGAGTCCTGTTTGTGGCTCCAATAAAAAATTAAGGCGTGGATTTTATCCGCGCCTGTTTTGTTTTTATAGGTAAAAATTGCAGAATATTATATTTGGCAAATCCTTTTGAAAAACACTTTATGCAAAATTAAAAGTACAAATATTTTCTTTTTATTTTTTTGACAAAAATGTAAAATGGTGTTACATTATAAGTGAAAACAGGAGTTGTCCTGTTGGGGGATTAAAAGCGCTGTACCTTTTTAAAGGAGGCATTTACTATGAAAAAGATTTTTGTTGCAATTGACGGCAGTGAACACGCATGGAAAGCACTTGATTACGCAGCAGAACTTGCAAAAGGCATGAAATGCAGCCTGTTTGTTTATACGGCTTTAAAACCCAGCGACAGCGGCGCTTTGCTTGCCATGTATGATATGGACGACCCGATGCTGGCAACAGAAGTTTCCGGCCTTGATGATTTGGGTGACAAACTTTTGGCTCAGGCTAAAGAACGTATCGGCGGTTCCGTTGAAGCAGAATATGAATACCAGGTTGGCTATCCGCCTGAAATGATTTTGAGCGCAGCCGAAAAATCCGGTGCCGGTATGATTGTTATGGGCTCCAGAGGCCTTTCCGGCATTAAGGAACTGCTGCTTGGCAGTGTAAGCAACCATATTGTACACTATGCCAAAGTACCGGTTGTAATTGTAAAATAAATTTTGCTGTGCTGTAATAAAACGTAAAACTATTGCTGCCTTATAAAATATGGGCATAAAAACCGGGAGATATTGCTCCCGGTTTTTAATTTTGCCTGGGCGCAGATGAAAAACATATAATGAAGTAAAGTACAGATTTTGTTTTATATAGCAGCAAAGAAGCTGTTAATTCAGCATAAGTAAATTTTTTAATACACTGCATAATTGCACCTTAAATTTAACAGTGGTATAATAAAATATCTGTAAGATGAATTTGAAATAACTGAAATATAAGGAGCGTTTATATGGTAAGAATTTGTGACCGTGTACGTTATGTAGAAACTGATATGATGGGCGTTGTGCATCACAGCAACTACTTCCGCTGGTTTGAGATGGGGCGTGTGGCCTGGCTGCGCGCTGCAGGCGTGGAGCTGTGGGAGCTTATGAACGCCAACATAATTTTTCCTATTACTCATGTAGAAGCCAATTATAAAGAATCGGCGCTGTATGATGATGAAATTGAAATTTGCGCAGAAATGACTGCGTTCAGCCGCGCCAAAATGGATTTTACTTACCGCATCGTCCGCAAAAAAGACGGCGCACTCTTGGCAGAAGGCTGCTCGCGCAACGTGTTTACCGATAACAACGGGCATATTATCCGCCTTAGCGGCGATTTTTATGACAGAATTAATGCTTTTTACCAAAAAGAGCAGGCAGAGGAGAAACACTGATGGAAGCAAAATATGAAATTATACCGGTGCCGACACGTATTTTGACGCACCACGATAATATAGTTGATGCCATTTTGGAATACGGCAAAGACAAAATAGGCCCGCATGATGTTGTTTGTGCGGCCGAAAGCGTTGTTGCCATTACGCAGGACGGCGCCAAACGCTGCGAAGATTTTAAACCCGGCTCTTTAGCCAAAACTCTGTGCCATTTGTTCCCTGCAAAAGGCAGCATCAGCGGCTGGTACAGCATGCAGGCTCTTTTAGACGCCGAAGGCGCAATGAAAGTAATTATTGCCGTTATCTGCGGCTTTGCCGCCAAATGCGTTGGCAAACGCGGCGTGTTCTACCAGATGGCAGGCTACCAGGCGCGCCTGATTGATGACGTTACCGGTACCATGCCGCCGTACGACAAGCACATTGTTTACGGCCCGTTTGAACCTCATAAAGTAAGCGAAAGCATTAAAAAAGCTACCGGCGCTTACGGTGCGGCCATTGCCGACGTTAATGACCTTAAGCGTGCCGCGGTGCTTGGCTGGAGCGAAGGCGTTGACCCAGACAAGGTTGCCAGAATTTTAATTGACAACCCGTTCGGCAACGGCAGCCAGAAAACACCTGTTGTTATTATTAAAAATTACGCCAAATAAGGAGGGCTTGTGATGCTGTTTATAATTGAAATTATCGCCGGGCTGTTCCTGCTGGGCGTAGTGGCTGTGGCAGTGTTTATTATGATGCAGCCCAAACACATATTTGTATTTGATGTTAAAAACCGCACCAAAGCGGAACTTACGGATAAAACCGACAATAAACTTTGCTTCAGCGTTGATGTGCCGTTTACCAACGAAGGCGGCGACGAAGGGCTTGTGCTTGACGCTTTTATGCGTATTTACCTGCCGCAGGAGCAGTACGACAAAGCGTTGGTGCGCGGCAAAATTAATTTAAAAGATGTACCGCGCGACGACGATTATTTTGAAGCGCTGGTAATGCCCAAGGGCGGCAACAAAACCATGACTGCCAAATTTGAGCTTACGCCAATGCACGGCGCAAACCTTAAAGAAGCCGTAAACGGCCTGCCTGATTTTGACGTTGCCATGTTCTGGGAATGCCGTGGGCGCGAAAACCTGTACACCGTTAAAAAGTTTATAACCATCAGTGCGGACGAAGTAAAAGCGCTGCTGAAATAAATTAAAGCCCTGCCTTTTGGCGGGGCTTTAATGTTTACCGGGGGCTTTTTGCCGTTATAATAAAGGTATAACGGCGTTAAAACACAAAAATTACAGCTGCGTAAAAGCAAATGCCGTTAAAAACGCCAAATTAAGGTTTATTTTAAGATTATATGGTTATAGTGCTTATAAAAAGCAGGTGATATATAATGAAAATTTTACTGGCCGAAGATGATTTGCGCCTCGGAAAAATGCTGAAAACAATTTTAAGCAAAAACGGCATCAATGTAAAATGGGTTACAAACGGCGAATCGGCATATGACGAATGTTATGCCGACGGTTATGACGTTTTGGTGCTGGACTGGATGATGCCGGGCATGAGCGGTATAAAACTGTGCAGCGTTTTGCGCAGCGAAGACTATCAGGGCAAAATTTTAATGCTTACCGCGCGCGACAGCTTGGACGACAAGGTGAACGGTCTTAACGCTGGTGCGGATGATTATCTGGTTAAGCCTTTTGCCGTTGCCGAACTTCTGGCGCGTTTAAATGCGCTGGTACGCCGCCAGGGCAGTTACATGGAAGAAAATGTTGAGTACAAGGGCTTTGTTTTAAACAGCGGCGATTACACAATCAGCTACGGCGGCAGCAAAGTGCAGCTGCGCCCGCGCGAATTTAAGCTGATAGAACTGCTTTTGCGCAACGCAGGCAAAATAATTCCGCGCGACGTAATTTTGGAACGTGTCTGGGGCATTGAAAGCGACATTACCGAAAACAACCTTGATGTGCATATCGGCGCGTTAAGGCGCAAGCTTAAGAAAATAAAGGGTGAAACACTTATAAAAACCATCCGCGGCGTTGGCTATTTGGCAGAGGCAGACGATAATGTTCGATAAATTAAAAAAACGCCTGACCCTTATTTATACAGGTATTTTCAGTTTAATAATGGTGTTTGTCGTTGCAGTAACGGTTGTTATCGGCTGTGTTTCCGTTATAAGAAACGAAAAGGAAATGCTTATTGCCGATATTTACGACGAATGGCGCGAATGGATTGGCAGCGGCGAACTGCCGGTAGACCCGGCACTTGTAAAAAAAGGCGAAATGATGTCGCTGATGTATGACGCTGACGGCAATATCATTATTGACCAGATGACGGACAGCCCTTACGCAGCGGCATTAACCGCAATCCGTGCCTCGTGGCCGGAGCCTGAGAACGAAACGGAGCTGCTGTATTTCAGGGATAAAAATGGCACCTTGCATTTCTTTCTGGCAGGCGGCTGCACTTTTTGGGAAAACGGGCAGATTCAGGCACGCCTGTACACCTTTTTAAATTTGGAAGATTATTACGACATGGCTGTGGACGGCATGTACTTTTTGTTTTTGCTGTGCGCGATATGCATTATGCTGGCTGCAGGCGGCGGCTATTACATGGCTGCAAAAAACATTAAGCCGCTGGAAATTTTATTTGCGCGTGAGCATGAATTTGCCGCCGACGCTTCACACGAGCTGCGCACCCCGCTTACGGTACTGAGCCTTGGCGTGGAGAGTTTGCAGAATGACGACGAAAGCAAGCTGAGCGGCTTTGCGCAGGATGTTCTGCGCGATATGCAGCACGAAACAAAGTATATGTCGAGGCTTATTGAAGCATTATTGACTTTGGCGCGCGGAGACGAAGAAAATACGCCGCTGGCCCGTGCCAAGGTAGATTTAACGGAAGTTGCCGTTAAGGTATGCAATAAAATGCGCCCGCTGGCAGCCAAAAAAGGGCTGGAGCTGGAATATGCTGCCGGTGACGCGCCGCAGGTGTTCATACTTGGCGATAAGAATAAAATGGAGCAGCTGCTTATAATTTTTATCGACAATGCCATTAAGTATTCGGAAAGCGGCACAATCACGGTTACGGTTGACGCCGATTCCGTGCACGCCGTTATAAAAGTAATGGATGAAGGCATAGGCATCAGCGAAAGCGATGCACAGAAAATTTTTGAACGTTTTTATAGAGTTGATAAGGCGCGTTCGCGCGCGGAAGGCGGTTTTGGGCTTGGGCTTAACATTGCCCGCATAATTGTGGTGCGCCACGGCGGAACGGTAAGCGTTAAGCCGCGCAGCCCGCACGGAAGCATTTTTACGGTACGTTTGCCGTTGTACCGCTGAAATTTAAGATTGGTTTCATATAACTAACTCCCTGTTTCAGTTTTGTTTAATTGGCTTTAAGTACAATTAAGACAAGCTGAAGTTAGGGAGTTGATTTTTTATGAGACGTTATGGATGGTGGTTATTTTGGGGCCTGGCGGCGCTGCTTTTGTTTTTTGGCAACGGGCAGCTGTGGATTACCGATTCCGTGGAATCGAACTATGCGCTGACGGCCAAAGAAATGGTTTTGAGCGGCGACTGGATTTCGCCGCAGATTTACGGCAATTACTGGTATGACAAGCCGGTATTTTTTTACTGGCTTACGGCGGCAGGCTTTAAAATTTTTGGCTTTAACGAATTTGCCGCACGCTTTTTCCCGGCGCTGTTCGGCATGGCAGGGCTTGGGCTGCTGGTTTATGCCGCCAAAAAACTTTACGGCGAAAAAACTGCGTTCTGGAGCGGCGTTATTTTAATGACCAGCTCGGAGTTTTTTCTCATCAGCAAATCGGTTATTACCGACAGCACGCTGTTTTTCTTTTTCAGCATGGCGCTGGTGTTTTTTTACCTTGGGTACAGCACGCAGCAGAAAAATTACTATTACGGCATGTATACAGGCATGGCGTTGGCAACCTTAACCAAAGGGCCGATTGGCTTTTTGCTGCCGGGCCTTATTATGGTGCTGTTTCTGGTTTTTACCCGCGGCTGGCGCGAAATTAAAAATATGAAGGTTTTCAGCGGCGGGCTGCTGTTCTTTTTAATTGCCGCACCGTGGTATGTGGCCATGTATAACCTGCACGGCAGCGCGTTTATAGACCAGTTCTTCGGCACGCATAATTTTTTGCGCGCTACTGTTTCCGAGCATCCTCGCGATAACGTGTTTTACTATTATACTCTGGTGCTGCTTCTGGCGCTCTTTCCGTGGAGCGGGCTGTTGCCGCGCTTTTTGTGGCGCACCCTGCGGGAAGACGGCAAATGGCGCAGGCCGGATGAAAAAACAGGCTTTCTGCTCATCTGGGCGGCAACGGTGTTCTTTTTCTTCCAGAACATGGCAACCAAGTATTTAACTTATACCTACCAAATGCTGTTTCCGTTGGCATTGCTTTTGGGTAAATACCTTTCGGAAAAGAAGTGGAACGCCGTAACGGCGGGCACTTTAATTGTGCGCGACCTTATTTACATTGCCCTGTTTGGCGGCGCGCTGTGGTGCTGGTGGAACAGTATCATCAGCATTGGCACGGTAATTTTAATCGGCGCGGCGGTGCTTGCCGTTATCGGTATCAGCTGGATAAGCATCAGCCTTGAAAACGGGCTTACGGCCGCAGGCGTTATCGCCGTAACGGCGCTTGCTTTTAACCTGCTGCTTATTAATGAAGTTGCTGTGCCGTTCAGCAGCCTGCGTTCCGATAAGGAAATTGGGCTGGAACTTGCGCAGAGCTACCGTGCGGTTGATGAAATAGGCGTGTACGGCAAATATTCCACGTCGGCAGTTTTCTATTCCGGCAAAAAAATTATCAAGCTGGTGCCCGATGAGGACCTGGCAAACTTTGCGCCCAAAGCGTACAGCTGGAAGGTAAAAAACGTAATGCCATTTGAAGGCATTAACTCGTTTGGCAGGCGCGGCCAGCTGCTTTTGGTAAAAAAGAACGAAGCCGGCAAATTTTTAAACGGCAGTAACGGCAAATGGCTGGTAACCGGCGAAAAAGGCGGTTGGTACATTTTAAAAAGCGTCTGACAGGCAAAACTTAACATTGTTTTAATATAAATTTCAGCTTTTGCCGTTACAATAAAAGCGTAAAAAGATAACTTAAATTTGTTTGTGAATGGGGGAACTGCCATGGATAATTTTTACCGCGCCAAAAGAACTGACAACGGCAGCTGGGTTTACGGAATTTCCCTGCCGCTGCTGGACGGAGCGTGCATGATTCCGGACGACGCTGCAATTTGCGAGATGAGTAAAAAAGTAGATGGCGTTGATATAAAAGGGCATCTTATTGAAACCGTAGGCATTGAAAGAAATACGCTGGGGCTTTGTACCGGCGTGGAAGACAGCGAAGGCATGCCAGTGTTTGCTGGTGATTATGTACAATTTAATGTACCGGTTGCCAAAAAGCAGACGGCAGACAACGCCTGTGCGCATGACGTTGTGCTTATTGAAGAAACCCACGAAGGTTTCACGGTGGCTGCCGACGGCATTTTTACCATTAACGCCGTGCAGTTTTTGGATAACCTGCGCGCCAACGGCAACGGCTTTACGGTTATCGGCAATATTTACGATAACCCGGAATTTGCCGAAGCGGCGCGCCACAATATAGCTTAAAGTACAGGCGGGTGCGTTTTTTTGGCGAAAAATTAACGGCCAGAAGCACATTCGGGCTGGTGTGCATAGTGGTTGGCACGCTGCTGCTGGTGCTGCCGCCCGCTTAACATAAAATACATATAGGCATAAATAAAAGAGGGCATATCCTTTTGCGGTATACCCTCTTTTTGCTGTGTATTTATTTGGTTTTTGCCAAATCGGTATCGCTGTCCAAAATTATGGTAACAGGCCCGTCGTTGTATATTTCTACCAGCATTTCCGCACCAAATTCGCCGGTTTGTACGTTTACGCCTTTAGCGGCGGTAATGGCGTTAAATTCATCATACAGGCGGGAAGCAAGCCCCGGTTCTGCCGCGCCGCTGAAGCTGGGGCGCCTGCCATGGCGGCAGGAAGCATACAGCGTAAACTGCGATATGGAAAGCACGCTGCCGCCTACATCCAGCAAACTTAAATTCATTTTGCCAGCGTCATCTTCAAAAACACGCAGGTGCAGCATTTTATCTGCCATGGGCGCCAAAACGCTGCTGTCATCATTCGGGCCAAAGCCCACAAGTGCAACAAAGCCGCAGCCAATGCTGCCTTTAATTTTTCCGTCAATGGCAACACTGCCTTTTTTAACACGCTGTAAAACTAATTTCATTATCAATCTGCGGCGCTGCCGCTAACCTCCTATGCGTTGCATTTATTAACAAAATCGCGCACTACTGCGTTAAATTTAGCTGCTTCTTCATAAAACAGCATATGCCCGCTTTCCGTAAAGGCTTCAAACTGTCCGTAAGGAAGCTGCGCTGCAATGTGCTGCCCCTGTTTAATGCCTGCGGTAAATACCGGGCCGTCGGCGTTCATAACAATTACGGGCACGTCAATGGTGGGCAGTACACCCGTAAAATCGCTGGAAAGGTAATCCGAATAAATTGCTGCCGAAATCCATGGCGGCAGTTTTCTGAATTCCTCAATTACCCAGTCGGTTCCGGCAGGGCGTTTGCCGTCTTTAAAAATATTGTTGGCAAAGGTTTCAAAATATGCTTCGCGGTCATAAGCAAGGCGCTGGGCAATAACGTTAAAACCATCCATATTGTAGCCGTGCAGTCCCTGCGTATTCCAAGGTTCGGGGCTGAAGGGGAACGGCGTCATGTCAATCAGGCCGAGGCCTTTAATCTGTTCCTGCCCGAACTGGTCAAAGTACGAAAGCACAATCGGCCCGCCCATGGACCAGCCCATAACAACGGCGTCTTTTAAATCGAGGTAGTTAATTAAGTCATAAACATCACAGGCAAACTGTTTAATGGTAATGCCGTGCAGCCCTTTGGAGGAGTTGCCGTGCCCGCGCAGGTCAAGCGTAACAACGGTAAAATCCCTGGCAAGTTCATCCACGTTGCGCTGCCAGAAGACGTGCGAGCACTGCCAGCCGTGAATTAACACCAGCGGGCGCCCGGTGCCGCGCACTTCGTAATACAAATGGGCACTGTCGGCCGTATTAAAATAACCCTGTTTCATAATTACACCTCACAATCGTAAAAATTATTGCTGCTGTAATACTTCGCCGTGCGCAGCAAAAAGCCTGCCGCTGCTGCGGATGAAAATTTTTCCTGCAAACAAAAAGGCATGGACGCAAAATCCATGCCTGAATTTTTAACTTGCTGTATTAATGTACCAATTTAACGCCGGTGCGCGCTTCAATATCTTTTTCGCCCTTGTCTACAAGGAAGGAAACTACGGCGTCGCCGGTGATGTTAACGCAGGTACGCGGCATATCAAGGATACGGTCGATACCGGCGATAAGGGCAGAGCCTTCAAGCGGCAGGCCAACGGCGGTTAAAATCATGGTAAGCATGATAAACCCTGCGCCCGGTACGCCTGCAGTGCCGATAGATGCCAGTGTGCCGGTAAGCACGATGGTAAGCATCTGGGCAGAGTTAAGGTCTACGCCGTAAAGCTGGGCAACAAACAAAGCGCATACGCCCTGGTAAACAGCGGTGCCGTCCATATTAATGGTTGCGCCGAGCGGCAGCACAAAGCTGGAAACTTCTTTGGAAACGCCCATTTTCTGCACGCAGGCAAGGTTTACCGGTAAAGTACCGTTGGACGAGCAGCTGGTAAAAGCAAGCAGCTGCGCCGGTGCAAGGCCTTTAAAGAATTTAAGCGGGCTGAATTTGCCGATAACTTTCAGCATGCCGCCATATACAAATACAGCGTGCAAAAAGCAGCCAAGGTAAACGGCAACGATAACTTTTAACAGCGGCAGCAGCACGGCCGGGCCGTTGGAAGCAACTACCGGGGTAATCAGGCCGAATACGCCAATGGGGGCAAAGTCCATAATAATGCCTACAATTTTGTAGGATACTTCGGCAAGGCCGTTGATGGTGTTTTTAAAAGTGTCGGCAGGTTCGCCAACCATGGAAATGCCAAGGCCGAGGAACAGTGCAAAAACGATAATTTGCAGCATATCTGCCTTCAGCATGGATTCTATCGGGTTAGTGGGGAAAATATTAACAATAACCTGCATTAAAGGGGGGGCGTCTTTGGCGGATGCAACAAGCCCTTCGGCGGGCAGGTTCATGCCTGCGCCCGGCTCAATTACACTGCCCAAAATAAGGCCCAGTACAATGGCAAACGCCGTTGTTACAAGGTAGTAAATAACGGTTTTCATACCGATGCGGCGAATTTTTTTAATATCGCCCAGACTGCACATGCCCATAACGAGCGAAGCAAAAACCATCGGCACGATTGTCATTTTAATCATGTTCATAAAAATAGCGCCGAAGGGAGCAATCCACGTTTTGGCAAATTCGGCCCCGTCTGCGCCAAGCAGCAGCCCGGCAACAACGCCAAGCACCAGTGCTGCCATAATTCTTGTTGATAACTTCATTATAAAGCCTCCTAAATATGTAAAAAATATATTATAACAAATTTGTATTATATCAAAAAAATAATAAAAAACAAAATTGTATACAATATTTTTGATATGGAGGAAGCCAAAATAAAAAAGCCGCCGGAGCGGCATTTTAATTTTGTTTGAAGCGGTGCAGCGATTTAATTGCAAGCATGCTGCCAAACCAGGCCGTAACAATGCCGCCCAAAACATCAAGCGGGTAATGCACGCCGAGGTACAGGCGCGAAAAGGCAACCATTACGGCCAGCAGCATAATGGGCAGGCCGAAAAATTTGGGCAGCAGTTTGTAATACACAAAGGCGCAGGCAAAGGCGGCAGTGGTGTGCCCGGAAGGAAAGGAGTAGCCAGAAGCGTGCGTAATAAGCGGAATAATCTGCGGCAGTACCTCAAACGGGCGCGGGCGCATAACGGCGTTTTTTAAAATAACGTTGCTGATAAACGTGCTTAACACAAGTGCGGCAATGGCGGTTATGCCTGCGGTGCGCGTTTTGGAATTAAGCGCAAGAAGAATGCCGGTAAAAATCCAAAACCAGCCCAAATCGCCCAAAAAGCTGATGCCGCGCCAGAAGCTGTGCAGCGGTTCATAACGCAGGGTGTCCTGTATGTAAAGCAAAAGGCGTGTGTCAAGTTCTGCCAGGTAAGCCATCATCCTTCCTCCTTTCCGGCTGCTCCTTGTTTTTATTTTCCTTTATTATAAGTTTAACATAGAGGGATTAAAATAAGATGAGAGGGGGGAGTTTTTTTTCTTTTTTTGTTTTAATTCTTTGTAGTTATGTTATTATATTTTTATTTACGGTTTTATTTATGTTACTTTTTATAGGCTAAAAAGTTACCAAAAAGTCTCTGCTCCTCAAAAAACTTAACGGCTCAATATTAAATCAGTTTGCCACTTGCAGCGCCTGCGGAACTCGTTTGCTGCGCAAACTCAAACAGTCCTCGGCTATTGCTGCAAGTGCCTTGTTATTTAAAGTTTTCGCCTGTTTTTTGAAAGTCGCGCTCCGCCCAAATTCGTACGTTGCTAATTTTTTAGTTAGATAGTATTGTTGCCGTAAGTTTTTATCACTGTAATAATTGTAGTTTACATATATTTTTTATAATAAGCAATCGTAATGTATGATACAAAAACAAAGTATACTGAATTAAGCAGTTAAAAAGTACGGGTTAAGTGCAATCGCGGCATTAAAAATTTAGCGGTATTTACTAAAAGAAAATAAAATTTTCCCGGTGTTTGAGCGCAGCGAGTTCCGTGGAAAATTTTATTTTTTGCTAAAGTGCCGCGTTAAAAATTTTTTCAGCAGCGTGACTTTTCTTTGGCTGAATCGCCAATTAGAAACGAGCTTTAAGCGAAGTTTATAATTGTGCCAGTGAAGCCAGGCAAATTTTGCGACCGAACAGGAAGTAAAATTTACCCTCCAAAAATTCTTTTGGTCACTCAAAAGAATGAACATGAGTAATAAAGTAAATTAGAATGATAAACCTTTAATCAAAGATGAATTGTAAATAATGAAGATAACATAAAAAGTAAATTAGAAATAATAAAGTACAATTAAAGACAAAACGTAGATAAAAACTACAACCCTATGCTCAAAAATAAAAAACAAAATGCAGGTATTTTTTGCCTGCATATTGAATTATTACACGTTGAGTCTTACGGAAAGAGGTGAAGGTGAGATTATGCTTTTAGGTATAGATGTTGGCGGCACTTTTACGGATGCCGTTTTGGTAGATAACGGTGCGGTGCATGCGCAGGCCAAGCGCCCTACAACGCACGGCGAGGTGCTGCGCGGCATACTGGCGGCGCTGGATGCCGTTATGGACGGCGCGGACGCGGCAAAGATTGAGCGTGTGGTTATAAGCAGCACCATTGTTACCAATGCGCTTACGGAAGGCAAAACGCAGCCCGTATTTTTGGCAGTAATGACCGGCCCCGGCATGAACGTCAAGGGGTGTTTTCCGGTAGAGCCGTATTTGGTAAGCGGCTATGTTGACCACCGCGGCAAAATTGCGGCACGCACCGAGTTTAACAAACACTACGGGCTTTTGAATAAACCTTCCGGCGTGCAGGCCGCGGCGGTAAGCGGCAAATTTGCTGTGCGCAACCCCGAAAACGAATATGTGCTGGCGCACGAATTAAAAAAGAGCGGTTATAAAAAAGTATTTTTGGGTTCGGAACTCAGCGGCGAGCTGAATTTTATACGCCGCACCAACAGCGCGTATTTTGCGGCGGCGGTGGATAAAACCTTTGAAGCCTTCGGCAAGCAGGTGGAATGGGCGCTGAAGGAGCGCGATATTACCGCGCCGGTGCAGATTTTAAAGGCCGACGGCGGTACGCTGCCTTTGGAGGCGGCGCTTAAGCAGCCTGTTGAAGCGGTATTTACAGGCCCGGCGGCAAGCGTGCTGGGCATTGAAGCGTTAGGCGCGGCGCCTGAGGGCAAGTGCATTTCGCTTGATGTTGGCGGCACTACAACCGATATTGCTTTTTGGGATAACGGCGAGCCGCTTTTGGCGAAAAAAGGCGCAATGATTGGCAAATACCCGACAGCGGTGCGTTCTTTCCATATGCGCAGTGTTGGCATTGGCGGCGATAGTGCCATAACCAAACTGCCGCAGGGTTTTAAGGTTGGGCCGGAGCGTGCAGGGCGCGCGGCAGCGTTAGGCGGCGCGGCGGCAACTTTGGCTGACGCGCTGATTGTGCTGGGGCTTGCTTCGTTTGGCGATGCCGGTGCTTCCTTTAAAGCTTTGAGCGCATTGTGCCACGAAGGCGAATCGCCTGAGATGGTGGCGCAGGCTGTTTTGGACGCAGCACTGGACGTTATTGAAAACGCCATTAAAGATATGCTGCACGAGTGGAGCATTCAGCCTGTTTACACGGTAAGCGATGTTTTAAGCGGCAGCGATTTTGTCCCGCAGCAGCTTGTAGGCGTCGGCGGCGGTGCGCCGGGGCTTATTCACGCTCTTGGCAGACGCATGGGGCTGCCGGTTGTAATTCCGCCCGGCGGCATGGTGGCAAACGCCATCGGTGCGGCACTGGCACGTCCGACAGTGGCAG
>ULWT01065701.1_pt1 | contig 27069 bp, 24 predicted proteins | sample 1960611 | NCBI WGS metagenome assembly ULWT01 (sample SAMEA4835819, study PRJEB28245) | human gut metagenome | biome: gut microbiome; material: fecal sample | place: Denmark | collected 2008
CGTAGAGATTCGGCCAACGGGCTATTCGCAGAGACTGGCCATCCGCAAAGATTTCCGTCCATGCCGCCTGGCTGGGCCTTCCGAAACCTGTAGCGTGCAGGGCCACCAGCTCCATCCGGTTTTTCTTGAAGTCAAACTCTCTTATCAGACTTGCGGGCAGAAGCGGATCGCCCAAGCGGAAGTCACTGGGAAAATAACGGATAGGATCACCTTCCTTCTGTTCCTCCGGAATAATTTTATATGATTTCTCCGGCGCATTCGGATTATGGGGATCCGCATCCTCGCCTATCGTCCAGTTAATTCCGATCTGGCATTGCGGCTCACGGCTTTTGATGGTTCTGTATATGCCTTCTACCGGCCAGCGATAACCGGGTTTCACCCAACTTCCATCAAACCAGAACTCCACTATTTTAGTATATTTTTCCGTGATGTCCATCAGTTCGTCCAACTGCTTCAACATGTATGTATTGTACTCCCTGTCCGACTCCACATTGTCAACATCCGCATTGACTTTCCTGTCCCACAACGAGTAATACAGTCCCAGCTTCATGCCCTGTCTCTTACATTCCCTAGCTACGGCTTCAATCACATTCGTTTTATTTCCCGAACTTGCCACGTCATAATCAGTATATTTACTGTCCCAAAGACAAAAGCCCTCATGATGTTTTGCCACCAAGATGATATACTTCATACCGGCATCTTTCGCTGTCTTCACCCATTGACAGGCGTCAATCTCCGTAGGGGCATAAGTTTCCGCCGGAAAAGATCCGTCCGACCATTCCACATCATGGAATGTATTGATACCAAAATGAATGAACATACCATACTTGCGCTTGATCTGATCTTTCTGGTATTTTGAAGGTTTTTCAGAAGGTATTGCAGTTGAGATACCCGGTTGTGCCTGTGCTACTTCCAACGAGCACAAGAATAAAAATAATAATAACAGTTTTTTCATATTGATTAATTTTTAGAATAAGTCTTGCTTTTTATCTCCATTCATCCGATTTATACACACCGATGACAGCATAACCTCATGCCTTATCCCTCACCTTGCGCACGTTGCTTTCAGACCGGAAACAGAATAGAGATTATAGTCCATATCCACTTTGCTTTCAATAACAGCAAAACAAAAGGTCTTTTATTTAATGGCAATTGTGCGGGGGATATTCCTAAATCAAGAAATCTCTTTATTGTGAACTTTCCGCATAATTTAACGAATAAAGTTCGCTTTTTCACGAACTTTCAAGAAAGGACTTCTAATTCTCCTATCCCATGTGGTAATTAAGGGTATCTAGCATTCCACTACCCTATATACATTCCCTTTGACAGTATGCACCCGCCCAACAGAGGCAGAATGCGGCTCAGACTGTAAGCGGTCATGCTCCTTATGACCGAAGGATGAATGGATTTCATACGCCCGAACAACTGGGTGACGGAAAAGGTCAGTACCTTCTGCAGATCATCCTCTACCATAGCGAAGCGGAAGCAGAGGCGGAATACTCCTCTTCGGGTACGTGTTTGTAGAACTTTAGCATAGTGCAGATGGGGGTCGGGCACATCGTTTTCCAGACATGCCACTTCGGTTACCTCGGTCAGTACATTGAAACAGAAGTGGTAGTGGGAGGTGAGAAAGGTGGTCACTTCCTGCATCAAGGAATGCGGCTTAGCCTTCTTCTGCACGTCTTTCAAGTGAGCAGAATTCTCCTCTGCTTTTCTGGCTGAAGCTGTCGAAAGGACTGATTCCACTTTTTTGCCGGGATTTCTCCTGAAAAACTATTCTTGTTATCCTGCAAGTTGCCTTTACCATTTTCAGCAAAGGTAGCGGAACTTGGCACAAGTTATGGCGAATCTTGGTACAGGATATAGTGCATCTTAGTACAAGTTGCGGTAGAACTTGATACACAGTACATACGTATATATAGGCATACGCTACCGTATGTACAGCCCGACACATACATACGTGTAGACTCATACGTCAGTAACGTGACAGGTCACATGTTACTAATGTTACCGGATGTGTTGCTTTGGTCGTTTACTTCAAAAGAACCGGTCGTTTTTTTAAAATGTCCTTATGTTTTTGGTAAATGCCAGCACCTTTACTTAAAAGGTCAGCATGTCTTGATGAAAAGGCCGGCATGTTTCATGAACCAGCTTAGCTGGTCCGACGGACAAGCCTATCATGTCCGGCAAACCAGCCAAGTCGGTTCATTACACTATCCTCTCACTATGCAGGTGTTCACTTTTCTCCTCTCATTCTGTCATTTCATTTAAAACACACTAGTTATCAATTGGTTAAAAACTGTAAGATCTCCCCTCATTCCCGTTTCATCTGTAGATTCTCCTCCCTTCACAAGAAGGAGTGAAGATACAGAGTGGAGGAAACTGAAAGGGGATGACGGGAAGTCCTGTCACTACCGGAACGCCTGTCAGCAGGGCGTTTTCAAAAGTAGATGAAAGGAAGAAAGAAGAATCTATCTGTTCAAAACCAGTCACGTATACTATCAATCTTTTAGATCAGCAAAACCTTGCAAAGTGGATTGGTCAGCAGGATGAATAGACCCATCTTCGCGAAGAGCAATATTCAACAAATAATTAGCTTTATTTTTCTGTGCATAATCATATTCAGCCTTCACTTTCACTGTAAAGATTCATTTTTCACCTCCACATTGAAAATCATTCCAGCCACTAACCTTTCCCAATCTTCTTTTTCCCAATTGTTTCACCTTCATATTAGGCTTGCCAGAATACACTTCTTTAACCAAAGTTTCCGTACCAACGAGCCGAACAACATACTCTTCACCTGTTTGGGTAGAGAAAGCCAATACACCATTCCCTCCTGTCTTTACGGAAACTTTCCTGCCATCCCTGCATCTCAACACTTCACATTTCTTGTCACCCCAAGGATTCTGTAATCGACAAAGATTCCCTTTTAAACTCTTCACACCTACTTGTGTAACCTCAGCCGAATTATTCCTACTTGCAGAAACGAGAAATGCCCCTCTTGCCAACAAAATAAATGCCATAGGAATAGAATCCCATGCAGCAGGCACAGCAGGGAACACTCTGATTTTCTCCTCGTTGCTTTGGAGCATCATTTCATTTATGCCCGTGCAATAATTGCTCATGGGTTCCATACCGCACTGAAAGAAATCATGTGAGCGTATCATATACGTGTCTTTCAACAGATTGTGCACAGAGGCAAGATCGTAAATATTGTCAGGATAACCGGTCACATTGTGCATCAATCCTTGTGGATACATCTGATGTACATTCACCCCGTTCCATATATACTTCAAGGCCACATCTCCTTCTCCCATTCGAGCGGCTATCTGCGGATAAGGATAATGCGCGTTACACTCGTCATCGTGTTTCAACAGATTCACAACAGCTTTTCCCAAGCGAGTGTCTTTATCATCAATACCAATCAGCCCTGCCGGAAAAGCTACGGCACCACCGTTACCCCAAATCCATGGAGAATAACGCTTTTCCGTATAATACTCCTCGGCAGGAGAGATTACTTCGCCACATTCACCAAACTGCTGATAGCCTCTTTCCCATAAATGATTGAGTACGTGACGCCACTGTTTCACCTCATCTTTGTCTACGTTCAATATTTCCGCCGCACGGATACAATCCTTGAAAAGCCTTTCGATGCAATTGCGGTCACTGATAGGATTCTTCACATAAGCGATAGGGGCCGACTCATACAAAGAAGCTTTCAAAAAATATTCATTTTTTTCTTCATCCCATTCCAACCTGTCTAAATAAAAATGAGAAGCTTTCTTCATAAACGTATATGCCCTTTCTTTCAAGAATTCCTCGTCTCCCGTAAATTCGTAATAATCCCAAAAGAGAGAAGCTATCTGTGAAGCAGGAGTAAAATTGTTCCTCAGATAGCGTTTGTCCTTTCCCCATTGTACACCGTTGAAATTATGCGCTTCGGTAATGAGCAATGCATCATGCTCCGCTCCATACTCCTTTGCCAGTTTCTCAGCAAACGGTATCATCTTGAAGTAAGTGTCGAGATAAGGTTTCATCAGCCGCCAATCGTTTTGCGCACACAATCCCCAATATTCCTGCTGCTGGTTCCAATGATGCGGTGTCCCCCAATTAAGTACATCACGGTTCCAACGCCAAAGTCCCCCATTAAAAGCCAACGGAAACTCACCTCGCGAACCAGCAGACATCAGATAGCGATGCAAGTAATAGATATTCTCCAAATAATCATCACCCAACTTCACAAACGAATTGGACCAGAAATTGCGATACCACTCATCTTTCTCGCGACGCAACTCATCTACCCCCTTCGCTTCTGCCTCATCAAGTAATTTCTTTGCTGCATTTACCGGATCCTTATCTTCGCGATCAGTTACTACACTGACCATAATTGTGAATTTACATTTATTTGTCCGCCATTCGGCACGACGCATATTCACCGTTTCCGGTTCCTCGGACGACTCTACCACCCTGCAAGCTACAGCAAAGTGCAGTCCACCATCCGTTTCTTCCAATATCATTTCGCGAGCATCAGCCATTGCACGCATCTTACCAAGCCCCACTGAAGGGTTCTTCGCAAACCAACCTCCATACCATCCGGTAAAGGAACGGCTCCCCAGTCTTTCCAACGAAACCGTAGCTACCGAATGATTTCCCAACATTTCAGGATCAGGTATATTTTCACATTCCACTATCCATACATTACGATCTTGCGCCAACCAAGTACGAATAGTTGTAGCAGAATAACCCGTAACCGCACGATATGTATTCTCGGCATTTGCCAGCGATAACCGCCCCTCAAACTCTTCCAAATGCATCCAACTGAATACCGGTGCACCAAAATCGATCTTCAGACGAGCCGCATGCTTCAACAATGACATTCCGTATTCTTCTGGTTGTGCCTTTGTCCACAAATCATTTTTATTGATTTGCAATTCGATGCCATTGTCATGATTCCACACCATGCCGCCTATATCACCATTACCCATCGGAAAGCCTTCCGCCTCCAGTTGCGTAGGTGAAAAATAAACGATATCATGTTTGGAGAGGTAATCGTCATCTACCTCAAAAGGAGCAGACTGCATTTTCAAATAAGTATAATCTATATTTTTCGTATTTGCCGCTATTCCTCCGGCAAGAAAGAAATACAACATAATCAGTTTTTTCATATTCATGGTATTTACAGAATACAACTGTGCTTATCTAAAATAAAAGATGTTACATACACAAACAGAAAAGACATAAAAGAGAAGGGTTCCTTACACACTCTCTTTTATATCTTCTCCTTAAAAATGATTCTCTTTTTTATATTAATATCCTATAGCCGGTTCATTAGCTATTTTACTCCAACCCGGATTTTGATAAATCGTTGAACTTTCCAAGTCATCAGGATTTGAAGAGGTAAGTGTAAAGTTGATAGCAGAAATAGGCTCTAAGTAATTGGCTGGTATCCAGGTATAACCATCGTATAACAAGTTATTCTTTTTTACAATCTGATTAACACGCAAATAACTGCTGTTTTCTTTGTTGGATACATTAGGTTGCTTATCTGAAGCACCTTCTGGAATCAACAAACTATTACCAGCTTCATCAACATACAATTTTTCCAGTTCGCCACCCCATAAATTAAATCCTTCAACTTGATAATTTTTTACTTGGTCCAAAGCACGCCAACGTTTTAAATCACGCATACGGGTACCTTCACTCATTAGTTCTACGCGTCTTTCACGACGAATATTATATAAGGTGGGGTCTACTAACTGACCGGCAGAATACTTAGCCCAATCATTTTCTTTAGACAAATCGGTAGCAGCAATTGTCATATCGATATTATCAGACACACCTGCACGACTACGAATCTCCTTCCAATACTTTATCGCTTTTGCATCCAAGCTTCCATTTTTTTCATAGCAAGCTTCAATATAATTCAAGTTAGCTTCAACAGATCTGAAAAGAAGACATCCATACGTATTGACTGCACCAGAACCGATTACAACTTGAGCTGGATCATAAGTCAAGAATTTACGAACCGTATAACCTGTCGGGCATCTATCATTGGTCTGCTCCAATATCTTAGGATATTTATATGTCTCATATGGATCAAGCCTTGAACAATCACTAGGAGCACCCATAAATAACTGTAAACGGTCATCTCTGTCTTTTTTAACATTTTCAATCGTCACGTCACCAGCATAGCCAGAATTTGGCGCATAAATAGGCAATCCATTCTTCATTAAACATGCATCTACTAAACTACGAGTATATCCTAAATCCCCTCCTCCTTTGCAAAGATAAGAACTTACACTATGAGTAACACCCTGCACAGAACTGTATGCTCTCCAAAACAAGACTTCATCTATCGGTTCCATATCAACAGCCGAAAACATTTCAAAATAAGGATTCCAGTTATAAGGATTCGAGTCCGGATTATATATACCGGTATTTTTTGTCAATGAAATACGATCGGCTACTTGAGCAGAAGCATCCATTGCCTGTTCCAAAAACCAATCTACTTCCTTGTCTATATCAATAGAAAAGCCAGCATTATATTCTTGCTGTGCTCCCGGCCATCCCGGACCACCCGGCACACGGTCTGTACCTTTATGGTATTTCAACCAGGTAGCCTCAAACAAAGCTACACGAGACTTAAACAACAATGCCACATTTTTTGTCAATCTATTCTTACCATTATCGGTAGTCAATGACATCAATTCAATAGCTCTATCTAAATCCTCTATAATAAAACGAGCCACTTTATTACGAGGCTGTCTTTTACTTTCCTCCTTCAACACTTCTGTTTCATCAGGTAATACTTCCGTTACAATAGGAAAATCACCAAGACTTACCAATTTATTGAAATACTGGTAGGCACGCAAAAAATACATTTCTCCAATGTAATGTTTTATCATTACTCCATCGCCTTTTATACTTCCGGCCTCATACTTGGGTAATACTTGTTGGAAGAAATAATTCGCTTTACGGATTTCTGTAAAATCCCATGCTCCTTTATCAGCAGGAGTACGTTTTTCTCCCGGTACCCACAACGCGGTAGAAGCGTCCGTTGCGGCCTGGTCATCCGAATTGTTATCAGTTTTTACTAAAGAGATATCAAAATTAAGATAGGATGGAAATTTATATTGTTGAATAGAATAGGCAGCCAAATCACTTTCTGAATTAAAATAAGCATCCGGGGTTATTTTATCCAACGGTTCACAATCTAGAAAATCATTGCAGGATGTCAATACCACTGAGGTAAATAACATGGCTACAGAAGCTACTGTATTTTTTATGTAAGACATATTGTATTTCTATTTAAAAATTAACATTCAAGCCAAAAGATATCACTTTAGATAATGGATAAGTCTTTCCTGATCCCCAATCTCCGGCAGCTAGTGTTTCAGGATCAAACATACTGGCCAGGCTGGTTCCAGTCCACAAATTATCACCAGACACATATACACGGCATCTATTAATGTGCAATTTATTAATCCATTGTTTAGGTAATGTATAACCAATCTGTAAATTCTTCAAACGGATATAAGACGCATCTTGCAGATAACGAGTTTGTACCTGATGATTCTTGTTGCTGGTAAAGTCCGGTCTCGGATAATACCCGTTCAGATTAGCTCCCATAGGATGGCCCTCAGGACGGAAATAATCAAAATGTTCTTCCATCGCCATTGATTGCCAGATATTATTTACAGCTCCCCAAAAGACAGCACCATTAGTTCCTACAATCGGAGCATAATCTCTTTTACCTACTCCCTGAAAGAAGATAGAAACATCAAATCCTTTATAAGAAGTATCCAAAACTAATCCAAAATTATAACGGGGAGTAGAATTACCAATAATCCTTTGATCGCCCGGATCAGCTAATGTACCTTTACCACCATCTACTTTGCCGTCACCATTTATATCAGCATACATAATATCACCGGCACCCCATTTGTTTCCTAATTGATTTTGGCCACCATTAGGTAAAGATGCCAAATGCTCTTTCATTTCTTCATCTGTTTTTGCAATACCTAATGAAGTATACCCCCAAATTTCTCCACTCATTTTTCCTGCATACCAGTCACTGAAAGCATTTGTAGTATTGGGATATTTCACCACTTTTTGCTGGGCATCAGCCAAATTAAACTTCACTCCATAATCTACTTCTCCTATTCTATCGCGCCATGAAAGTTCTATTTCAAAACCATAAGACTTCATATCAGCATTATTTACTATAGCAGGAGCAATACCCAAAACTAAGGGTAATTGTGGAGCAGGACCTACCATATCGACAGTCTTGCGTACAAAATAGTCAAAAGAACCTGTCAATCTATTAGAGAAAGCACCAAAATCAAAACCTACATTAAAAGAACGCACACGTTCCCATGTCAATAATGTACTAACCAATGAAGGAATATCTGCCGTATTTGTTTTTCCTCCATTCACCAGCCAATTACCGGAATTGCTTTTCACGGGTAAGATTTCATAGAATGGGTACAAATTCGATGTATTTTGATTTCCCAATTCACCCCAAGAGCCTCTCAGTTTAAATTGATTGACAACTGATTCCAGCGGTTTCCAAAAATTTTCTCTGGCCACATTCCAACCTAAAGAAAATGAGGGGAAAAAGTTCCAACGCTGATCTTTCATAAAACGGGAAGTTCCATCATAACGTCCATTTACTTCCAGCAAATATTTCTCCTTATAATTATAATTCAAGCGCCCAAAGAAACCGGCAGTAGCCCAATGGTTATAACCGCCCCCCGCTACGTCCTGCTCAGTAGAAGTATCAATTGTAGGTAAATCTGGTACAATAATGCCATCACGCTGAGCACTTAAAGTCCTCACATTTTGATGCTCGGCATTAAATCCACCCATTACTTTGAAATAATGGTCACCCAACTGGCGAGAGTAATCCGAGAAAAGATTGACTGTATAAAATTCATTCTTTGTTCCTTTTTCAATTACTCTGGACTGACCTGGCTGCGTCGCATTAGTGATAGCTATAGCATAAGGTTCTCCATTGGCGTCATGGGCATAAACAGCTTGTCTGTCAGTATGAGTAAAATTAGTTGTAATACGCATATTGCCCTGTAAGTGAATATTCCATCCTGGCAATGGAGTGACATCCAACTGCAATTGTTGGAAGTTCTGATCCAAATCTTCCTTCATTCGTCCTCCTTCTTTTAATGGTATAATCTCACTGTTATCCGCCCAATATCCTTGTGGGTCAGTAACAAACGCATTAGGCCATTTACGCATTATTTGGTGGAAAAATAATTGATTCAAATAAGAAGGAGCTTCATAATTAGTACGAAACCATTTGGTATTATAAGAGAGACTTATGTTTTTGTTTATTTTCGCATTGATTTTCCCATTTACAGAATAACGATAATAACTTTCGTCAGCATAATTCAACAAGCCTTCCTGATCCATAAAATTGCCGGACAGATAATAAGAAAAACGTTCTGTACCACCACTCAAGCTCAAGCTGTGTTCCTGAGACATGGCATGGTCTTTGAAAAATACATCATACCAATCGGTATTAGCATTTGCCCAGTTGTGTGTATATGTATTTGAAGTTGTAACCGGAATAATTTTTCCTACTTCTCCACGCTGATAAGCCAAAACATTAGCTATTTGCTCATCACTAAAATAAGCTGCCTGTCCACCATTAGTACGTGCATCATTATAATAATGCATGAAGCGATAGGAATCCATCATATCATAATCAGTAAGAGGACTATTAAAACGAATATTAGTATTATAGCTTACTACCGGTTTACCAGTCTTTCCTTGCTTAGTTGTAATCAAAATAACCCCAAACGGAGCGCGAGAACCATAAATAGAAGAAGCCGATGCATCTTTCAATACAGAAATGCTTTCAATATCCAACGGATTAAGCAAGTTCATATTACCCTCTACACCATCTATCAAAATCAATGGAGAGCCAGTGGAGCCTTTACCGATTGTCCCTGCACCACGAATAGATACGGAAGGAGTATTATTCAACTGTCCACCTTTAGCGTCAACCCCAAAGGTCATTCCCGGTACTAATCCCTGTAAAGCCTGAGATACATTTTGTACAGGACGAGATTCTAAAGCCTTTTCCCCTACTTGACTGACAGCACCTGTCAAATTCACTTTTTTCTGTGTTCCATACCCTACTACTACCACTTCATCCAACACTTCTGTATCTTCTTTTAAAGTCACAGTGACAGGGACACCTACTTTTGATTTCACAACAGACTTACTATAACCTATATATGAAATCTCTAAAGTAACTTCCTTATTAGAAACCACCAATTCAAAGTTTCCATCCATATCAGTCACAGTACCGTTTGTAGTCCCTTGTTCCAACACAGTAGCCCCGATCACGCTTTCTCCCATATTGTCCACTACTTTTCCGATTACTTTAAAAGTAATCTGCTGCACAGTCTGTGTATTGTCAGCATTAGTAGTCAAGACAATCTTCTTATCCAAAATGGAATATTTCACATTTGTACCTTTAAATACCTTCTCCAGCACCTTAAAGATATCACCGTTACGGGAAGTGACTGATACACGACGATTTAAATCAATAAGCGTATTATCAAAGAAGAAATCAAATTCTGATTGTTTCTCAATTTCTTTCAAAATTTCCCCTACAGTCTTATTCTGTACCTCCACATTGACTATAGCCTTCTGCGCATACGATTCGGATGCATGAGCCAGTCCTAGGGAACAAGCAAAGAAAAGAGTAAATAGTTTCATAGTTCTTGGGATTTTCTTCGAGGAGAGCCATAGACGATTTGGTATCCTCGAAAATTGGATACTACAATTATTTTTCATACTTTTGTAATGACTTAAGTTTTAAAATTAGTTGATTAAGCTTGTCGCCAAACAAGCTTTAATTTGAAAACCGATTTTCCATACGGGAAGATACGCCAATATTTTCCCGTATGTTTTTTGTTACTTTAAGGTGATAGTTCTTTCATATTATATTCAATTTAAGGGTTATTTGATTAATAAATCTCTATATGGGTCTTTTTTTGCGACGCATCCTTACCGTCTACATATTTCCAGTGTATATTGGAAGATAATTTAAAGTATTCCAGAATACGCTCCAAACGCTGACTGGTAAAAGTCCCGGTAAAAGCAGCCTTACGTGCAGGATTTTTCTGAATGAACACCACATTATATCGCTTTTCTAAAATCCGTAAAGCATCCTTCAAAGAAGTATTATCAAAAATAATCTTGCCGTCCTTCCATGAAGTTTCCGTTTCACCGGAAGTCTCAAGTAAACGTGCTGTACCTTTTTTTGAATCATACACAACTTTCTGACCGGGGTTTAACACAATCTGTTTTTTGCGGACACCTTCTTGGAAACTGAAGTTGACTTTACCTTTGATTAAAGTAGTAGATACCTCAGGAGACTCTTCGTAAGCCTCTATATTAAAACTGGTTCCTAACACCTCTACCTGTGAACGGTGAACCGTAGACACAATAAAATGTTTCTCCACATCTTTAGTTACTTCAAAATACCCTTCCCCCTTCAACTCAACTTTTCTCTCCTTGCTATTCTTAAAAGAAGAAGGATATCGCAAAGAGGATTCTGAATTCAAAAAAACCACCGTACTATCGGGTAACACTACTGAAGTAGTCATTCCCGGGTTTGTCCTAGCTTCCAACATTTGTACATCTGCATCCTTTCCACCATAATGTTCTACCAAAAAAGTAGCAAGCAGTGGGAGAAATAACACGGCAGCAACACGCTGTGCCCACTCCCACCAAGCCACCTTCCTTCTTTCAGTCTTTTTACCTTTTACCTTAACTAAAGCCTTTTCTGTATTTACATTATTAATTACATGAACGGTATCAGCCGCTAAATAAAGTATTTCCATCTGCTTTACTATCCGGCGATTTTCTTCAGACTCCTTCATCCAATCTTTTACCAGTCGCTGCTCTTCTACCGTTGCAATACCCTCACAATAACGGGGAAGTAACAATTCTATATTCGTTTCATTATACTCCATACGTATGTTTTTAAGTCCTTCTACTTATATGGCAAGCGAGAAAAACACATTCCTAAACAAATATGCATTTATTTTCAAAAATATATTTTCATAGAGAAACTTTTTCAGGATTTTCACGAGTTACATACCGTACAACTACTTCAGGAGCCTCTCCCACTTCTAGTTCACAAGAAAAAGATAGTTCTTCTCATCCACCTTTTGCAAATGCCATTCGAACTGCAGATCTTTCAAACGCTGTTTTTGTTTTTCGGTGAAAACTTAAGCCTCATGTAGTATATCCTAATGTTTGATAGCTTGTAGCAATCGGTCTATTTGCCCATACCGATTTAAGATAGTGGTATTAATCATAACCGGCATCAAAACCTGCCGCCTCGGACAAAGCCCCTCCACATCCTCCAAAGTAGAACATTCAAATTCCCGGTCGACCAATCGAATAAGAAACCATCCAAACATACGTGGAAAAAGATTCCTTTGAAAAAAATTTTGGTTCTTAATTTTATTAGCCATTTGTTCCGTACGCATAACTTCTCCCCAAGGCTCACCTCAATTCATTCTTGTGTGAATACGCCATAAATTATGATTCAAACGACTGGCGTCATTTATTAATTATAATTAAACTGAGTATAACAACGGGGCGCAAAGCGGGAAATAGCGTATTCGTCATGCCCGGTATAGGAACATCCCTCCAATCTATCAAAAGAAATCTGACTTAAGCCGATCCTATTCATCAAATCGGCAATCCGGTCTGCCAATGTATCTTGTAAAGCTAAATCCCGGAAAAATACCTTATAGACATGATCAGATAATTTATATAAAGGAGTTTTTGAAGAATGATCTGACGCTTTTGTCATGAAAGCTCCCTTTTTGCAATCCTTCAATAAAAAGAAGTCAGTTTCTTTTTCCATCTTGTTATATATAATAAGTTTATTGTCTATCTGAAGAGTATTCAATGATAGAGGAATTTCAAACAAATCACTTTTCTGAATGCGGATATCTGTCTGGCTTTCGGTGATATCTTCTTTTAAACTCCGAAACACAGCTTAACTATCCTTGGGAAAGTTGTCCACCACTAAGCAATGATTGGGGATGGACACCTAATGCTCCCTTTAAATCACCACAAAAAATTATTAATATTTTAATAGGAATCATTGCCAAAGGAGGTTGTTTATTATTAGGAGTAGGTCTGACGCCATCAAAGACGAAGTAATAAAACGTTTACATGAAACGGAAAAGCCATTTATGCCACTCGTACAACTCCTATATATAACAATGAGAATATATGGTTCACTGCAGACAAAAACGGAAAAACTTTATATGCTATTTACGCTTTATCAGAAGGAGAGGAACTTCCAGAAACAATAAATGGGCCGGCAATATTCCTAACGGTAAAATGATTCCACTACAAGGCAATAAAAATATAAAATATACCAAAGACAAAGGTGTTCTTACCCCGTAACCTCAAAAACGAACCGATAGTATTATGCTTCAAAGTAAAAAATAATTAAATATATTTCCTATGTGCCCTTTGGGCATACATAATACCCAAGGGCACACTACAAACGACTTTAATCAAGACTTCCTCTAAAATAGTATTCCATAGAATAGAATTACTGAAATACAATATATTTTTTTAGTTTTAAAAGATTATATTTGCACACAAATCAACCTTTAAATAATGAAAACGGAGTATAACTATGAAGACCAATCCCTATTATTAGCCATCAAAAATGGCAATGAGAAAGCATTTGATACACTTTTTAGGAAATACTATCCCATGTTATGTGCATACGGAAACAAATTCGTAGAATTAGAAGATGCAGAAGAATGTGTACAAGATGCCATGCTGTGGCTTTGGGAAAATAAAGATATGCTAGTCATTCAGTCTTCATTAAGTAATTATTTATTTTCTATTGTACATCATCGTGCTATAAACCGTATCAAACAGCAAGAAGTAAAAAGCCGGGTCGAAAACTATTTTTATGAAGAGATGCAATCCCTAATAGATGACACTAATTTTTATCTTATAGAAGAACTGACTATACGTATCCAAGAAGCAGTAGAAACACTTCCTGAATCCTATAAAGAAGCTTTCGTAATGCATCGCTTTAAAAATATGAGTTATAAAGAAATAGCAGAAATTTTAGGAGTATCACCTAAAACCATAGACTACCGCATTCAACAGGCACTAAAACAATTACGTATTGAATTAAAAGATTATTTACCCTTTTTATTGCCTCTATTGATAAAACACATCTGAACATATACACATTCATTCTTCTCCACCAAATAATTCTAATAATAATTTCTAAAACATAATTAGGAGTCCCATACAAATCGAGACTCCTAATAAAGTTATACAAAAGACATACTAATAAAAGTATTTCATCATTCTACCGACGGCACCTCCAAGATACTACCATAACGATGATATTCAAATGAAATACTTTGCTCTTTGATGTAATGAATCAATTCCACACGTCCATCTTTCACCGGTTTAGCTGTAGCAATATACTTATCAATACGTGCAGCTTCCTCATACATTTCCATCGGAATATCCGCCCCACAAGTACGGATACGCTCATAGTTCTTCATTGATTTCAGGAATCCGGCCAACGCTTCTTCTTTTAAAGGACATCCCAAGGAAGCCAATGCAGCTGTACGATCATCACCGGGCTCAAAACTAATGCTCAATGGAGTATGACAAATTCTGGCAGCCAAAGCAATCATCTTTGCATCTTCATTGTTATCTCCCGGGAAAAGACGCAAAACCATATTCTTTAAAGGCAGATAGCGGAATGCATTTTGTTCGCCATACAGATTATTGACATCACGCGCATGCGCAAATTCCTGCTCGTATGCCTTCACATAACTTTGTGTATACTCAGTGGTACTGCCTAGTTTATCTGTAATCTTTACAAAACAAGCACAATAGTTAGGACCACCCGCTTTCACACCGCCACCAAAAGCTGACAATTTCATTCCACCGAACGGCTGACGATTTACAATGGCCCCCGTTATACCACGATTGATGTAAAGATTACCTGCCATAATTGAATCTTTCCATAATTTCTGTTCACCTTCATCCAGACTCTGTAAGCCTGAAGTCAAACCATAATCCAAACTGTTTACCCAATTGATGCCTTGCTGCAAATTTTCAATACAAACCACACTCAGCATCGGACCGAATAATTCGGTTCTGAATGAATAGTTACCGGGACGTACCCCCCACTTCACTGTAGGAGCCAATACATATTTATGCTTATCAAGAAAACGAGGTGGAACCAGCCAGGACTCCCCTTTTTCCAATTCCAAAGCTTTCAATAATTTATCATTCTTATTGGTAATCATCGGACCTACCACATTCCCTGGATTCCATACACTACCCACCTTCATACTAGTTGCGGCATCTTTTAACTTATCCTGAAAGTTCTTGTCCTCATAAACTGAGCGTTCTACCAGCAATAAAGAACATGCGGAACATTTTTGGCCGGCATTGCCAAAAGCAGAAGCCACAATATTCATAATAGCATGGTCACGGTCACCGGAAGCCGTCAAGATAATTGCATTCTTACCACCGGTTTCTGCCGACAATGGAGTAGCCGGATTACTGCGTGCAATATTTTGAGCAGTATCTGTCCCTCCTGTCAGAATAATATGTTTGACAGCCGGAGCCGTAGTTAATACCTTTAATGCCTCACGGTCTGTAATGATAACCTGCAAAGCCTCTTTAGGCACACCTGCATCCCAAAATGCCTTGGCAAACAACCATGCCACAGGGGCAGCAACAGTCGCCGGTTTCAAAATTACAGTATTTCCTCCTGCTAGTCCTGCCACAATACCACCAATAGGTATAGCACACGGGAAGTTCCACGGAGAAATAACCAAAATAGTCCCTTTAGGAGCAATGTCCACATCCGGTAGTTCTGCAAACTGCTTCATGCTAGTGCTATAAAAACGAGCATAATCGATACCCTCCGACACCTCCACATCCCCTTCCACTACTGTCTTCCCTGTCACGGCACACATACAACCTATCAAATCACCACGCATCTCACCCAGTCTGTTGGCAGCTTCATACATTATTTTATGCCGTTCCTGCAATGTAGCCTTTCTCCATCCGGCAGGATCTTTTTCGGCTATATCCAAAATTTTCATCACCTGTCCGGCATCAGCTTGTGACATTTCGCATACACAAACTTCATCATCCTGGCAACGGTCCATATATTTATGGCGTTTCTCACAAACCACCGTTTCAGCTCCTATCTGCAAAGGAATAATTTCAGGTGAATCCGTCGGCGACTTCTTCCACTTCGCAAAAATGTTCCGAACCCATTCCTGGTTCTGAGCCAAATCAAAATCAGTATCAGGTTCATTCTTCATTACATCAGCTGGTGGAACGGGAGTATAACGATGCAAGCGGTTTTGTGTACGGGCAGGAGTATGTGTAATAACATCTTTCATTTTATAAGCTTCCTCAAACTGGTTCTGTAAGAAACGCCAAGTATCCGTACCCGGTTTCAAATTGAACGAATGGGTCAGGAAGTTGTCCGGAGCCGTATTTTCATCCATACGACGGACCAAGTAAGATACTGCATTCAGGAAATGCTCATCTTTTACCACCGGCGCATATAGAATCACATGATTTCCCAATTGGGATTGAGCGCGCCATACATGGTCAGCCATACCTTCCAGCATCTCAAAAGTCATGTACTCCGCGCTTCCCAGCTTCTGACTCAACAGATAGGCGTATGCAATAGTGAACAAATTATGAGAAGCAACCCCCACATGCAACGCCTTTGCGTTTTCGGGTAATAAAGCACGTTCCAGAATATGCAAATAATTGGCATCCACTTCAGTTTTCGATGTCCTTACAGGATTAGGCCAGCCACGAAGGGAAGAAATAACCGTTTCCATTTCCAAATTACAGCCTTTCACCAGTCGCATCTTTAATGGTGCACCCCCATCAGCCACACGCGCTTTGGCAAATTCTAATAATTCAGTCTGAAATTCGTATGCATCGGGAAGATAAGCCTGCACAACGATGCCTGCCGAATAGTTTTTAAACTCCGGTCTGCTCAACACTTCTTTAAACAAGCGTAATGTAAAGTGAGCGTCCTTATACTCCTCCATATCCAGATTGACAAACTTGGAGCGTTTTACACCGTTCTCATCCACGTAAGGAAAGTCAATTGCTTTCTGATACAGTGCACACATACGTTTCACCAGCTCCGGAAAGCTTTCTTCATAATTCAGCGCATGAGTCTGCGCGTAGATACCCGATATTTTCACAGAAATATAATTGATATCAGGAGCTTCCAAGGCTTCCAGATAGTGGAAATAACGATGATCCGCTTCTCCGTTTCCTAAAACGACCTCGCCTAACAAATTCACGTTCTGACCAATCTTTTGTTTGAAACGGGTAGCCAGATGATCTGTCAATTTAGGACGCGCTTCGTTCAGAATTACTTTAGAAGTATCCATACGAAGACGCTTCTTTATGATTGGTATGGCTATGAAATCAAAATGATGACCAAAAGCTTGGTACATCTTAAAAAGGAAAGCATCACGCTTATTCAAGAACTCAGGTACACCATAACGGTCTATCAGCTTCTTGATACGTTCTGCCAATTTCTTACGATCACGAATTTGAGAAGATTCGTCCAGCATCTTCACCAAGAACTTTTTGTCCTGTGGCCGTTGTACCATAACGGCATATTTATGCTGTTCTTTACGTTCCTCACTAGTGATGGTTTGTTCACACGTGTTATAAAGCTTCAGTACCCATTCTTGTACTTCGGCGATAGTCGGTCTGTTGTCCATAGTAAACTCATGTTAATGTGTAAGAATTAAGGATTAAAAAAAATCATAGGTAACAACTAAAGACATGAGCATCGTAGGACTGAACATAACGGCACGATACCGGTGCAAGGTCTGGAGAGCTTGCTGTGAAAACCGGTCAAATATAAGTTCTCTGCCCATAAGATGATTTCCTTAGAAAATGTAATTGTTCACATGCAAATATACACTAATTCTTTTATTATCAAAGGAAAAAACAAGAAATTATAAGAACTCGTTTAATTTTCATCAGCATTGTCATCAGTTTCACCGAACTTTAATTGATTTCTTTCAGTAAGACAGGTTCTAATCTGGACATTAAATATCCAATTCAAAGAAAGTAGGCTGATTGGAGGTCTCGCTATAGCCTTCCAACAGATATAAATCTGTACAGGCCACATGGATAGTGAATAAATAATTAACAGTATGTGGATAATATCCTTCGGGTAGAGCGATGCAATATAACTTACCTACCGTTTCCTGCACCCAAGAATAAGACTTTTTTTTAAAATCGGCTATAAACGCCGCTTTTCTGAAACGGTCCGAAATTTCACGTAAATAAAACTCACCTATATGATAGGCATTAACCAGATTAGGCTCATGGTGTGCAAATAACCAAAAATCATCCTGCAAACGAATACCTATCAAAGATCCTATATTAGAATGAATGCTATATAGAACAGACTCTCCACTATACAAACCATCCCGACATACAAACGCCACCTTCTCCAAGCAATAAAATATATCATAGGAAAGACCTTCATGCTCAACTTTCCAATGAAACAGACCCTTCTGTATCTGAAGCGCATACATCGGAACCGTCCACTGCCCGCAATCCAACAGGCACAATACATCGCAACCTCTTATCAACCTATGATAATCAGCCACACATTTATCCTGCGAATTCCAAACAATAATTTTCATCACTCAGGCTAGTTTTATCCATTCATTTTTATGGTACAAACATAAAAAGAGACGTGGGACCTGCTTAATATTTTATCTGCCTTAGAGGTATCCCCATACCAGCTGCACAAATAATAACAACAGTGTCCCACGTCTTTATGAATATACTAATCCTGTAAAGGAGTATAAACACAAGACGTGAGCGCTTGTTGTATTACACTTGTGCAGCTTTGAAAATTGGGGATTTTCTAAGACAAGGTAATATTTTAAACGCTCTTAATTATATATGTCCCTTCTTGTTTTCAAATGAATATTCATCTGTTTTCAAGAATTGGTACAAAGTTAAAAAAAGAGTTCTGATTAAAGTGAAATTAATCTATTTTTTTAAATAAATAATAACCCGGATAAACATCTGAAAGAGTTATTCCCCCATTACAGTAGCCACAATCTTGCGACCGCCTCCATGGTTGCGGAACTCACAAAGATAAATTCCCTGCCAAATACCCATATTCAGTCGACCATCTGTAATAGGAATAGTAAGACTAGCTCCTATAATGGTTGACTTTGCATGGGCAGGCATATCGTAATTATATGATTTTAAAGTGTATTTTTGCATCAATAATTCATTAATCATTAATTTTGCAAAAATACAAAAATAATATGAAAGCAATACTATTAGTAAGGGTTTCCACAAATAAACAAGATTTTGACGAACAAGAAAAAGAACTATATGATTTAGCAATAAAAGATGGATATACAGATGAAGAAATTATTGCTATATCAGAAAAAGAATCGGGATATAATTTAAGTGAAGAAGAACGTTCAGGGCTTAATAGACTTAAAGAACTTATTGAAAATGATAAGCAAATAAATTGTGTATATGCTTGGGAAGTTAGCCGTATTGCACGAAAGAAAAAAATTAGTTTTAATATTTTGGATTTTTTGGTTTGTCATAACATACAATTAATAGTTAAGACTCCTTTTATTAAACTTTTCAAAGATGATAAAATTGTTGATGATACGGCAGAAATGACTTTCACATTATATGCACAGTTTGCAGAAAGTGAAATAAGAACTGCAAAAGCTCGATTTAAGCGTACAAGAATCAAAAATGCAAGAGAAGGTAAATATACAGGTGGGTTTATCAAGTATGGCTATTATATTGATGAAAACAATTCCTATCAAATAAAAGAAGATGAAGCAGATTTTATTAGATTGGTATTTAGTCTTTATCTATCGGGATTGAGTGAAGTAGGCGTAGTAAGAGAATTGGTAGAAAGGGGGTATGATAAAATTAATGGCACATTAGTAAATACATCCAAAATTCGTAATATACTATTATCTGAACAATATACGGGTTTATCGTCAGAATATGGATATGAAAGAAGTTACCCTCAAATCATAAGTAAGGAAATATTTGAATCAGCAAGAAAAAAAGCTGTGGAAAATAATACCAATATTAGTAAAGCTAAAAATATATATTATGCGAGTGGGCTAATAAAATGTACATGTGGAACAAAATGGATGGGGATGAAATCGGGACATGCTTATTTTTGTTACAAAAGATATAACAATAAAGAAAATAGGGCAAATAAAAAGAAAACATTTGACTGTGATAATCGACAAGCTATTAGTATAACAGTATTGGATAGTTTATTATGGAGTATTTGCCAAATACGGGAAGCAAGATATTGGAAATATGAAGCTGAGAAAGATATAGAAATATATCAAAATGAAATAATACTTCTTAATGAAAAAATAAATGCAACAACAAAAAGTTTCAAACTATTAGAAAATAAAATATATAGAATATCAGAAAACTACGAAGACGGACTAATCACAAAGAAAAAAAGAGATGAAAAAATTAAGATTTTAAACGAAGAAAGAAAGAAAATAAAAAACAATAAAGCAAAATGGAATAATGAAATTGATAATTACAATTTTCTTATATCTGAAATAAAAAGAAATCATAGTTTTATGGATGAAATAGATGAGGAGTGTCAATTGGATTATTTATTCAATAAGATTAGAAGTATAAAAGAGGATGAAAAAAGAAGTGAAATTATTCATAGACATGTAAAAGAGATAACCATTAACGAAGATACTTTTGAAAATAAAGTTGCAAAAAGAATTAATATAACATTCTACAATGGTGAGAAATCAACTTATTATTTTTTATATAAATCAAAATGTGGTAAAATATGTTTTTACTTTGACAATGATAAAGGAGAATATCACAATGCACCCACAGAATTACACTATGAACATCTTAATAGGTTTAAGTAATATCTTCAAAAAAAACTAATCATTATTATCATACTTTTCAAAAGAAAAGCTATATTTGCAATATTAACAACTACTAATTTAAAAAAAATAGAATTATGGCAAGAAAATTTAGAATCAAATTCAAATCTAAAAGTTTAGCTGATTATTCAAAAGAAATGAAAGAAAATATGGATAATCCCGATGCGCTAAAAAAATTATCCGAAGAAATGGAGAAAAACATCGAATTGGAGAATCTTGTTAATGATTATAAGAAACAATCAGAAACTCTAAGGACAAAAAAGAATGAAATTAAAGAATTAGCTAAAAGATTAGCTGATTTAGAAAAGAAATGCGTTGATAAAAAAATTGGATATTACGAGGATACACAAAACAGTAAATAAAAAAATGAGGTAGGTTTAAATAACCTACCTTTTTTATCATATTTAAAAATCTATACTGTTAGATTGTATCTTGCAATTATCAATTTAACAGATTTGCAATCAAATTGCTTACCACGTGAAGTTACAAAACCATTTTCGTTTAATGTTCTTGCAATTCTGCTACAATTGCTTGTGTTCTTTAGAAGAATTTCAATCATCGCTTTTGCTCTTTTGTTGTTTTCATTATTATATGCTTTTTCCTTATTTATAAGAATAGCTTTTTCACGCATTTCGTTTGTGAATTGTGCATTTGGCGAACCTAATTTAAATCCATTTTTCTTTTTTGCTTCTAATGCAACTTTTGTGCGCTGTGAGATAGTTTCACGTTCGCTTTGTGCAATAGTCGAAAAAATTCCCAAAGTTAAAGTCGAAAAGTTTGGAATATCAAGAGCAAAAAAATCAACTCCGCTTTCCTTCAAATTGAAAATGAATCCAACATTTCTACTTAATCTATCAAGTTTAGCAATAATCAAGGTCGCATTTTGTTTTTTACATTCTGCAATTGCATTTGACAGCTGTATTCTATTATTGTTTTTTCCACTTTCTTTTTCTACAAATTCAGAAATAAGAATATTGGTATTGTCATTATTCAAATATGACAATACAGAATTTCTTTGTGCGCTTAAACCTAAACTTTGTTTGTTGGTTGAAACTCGATAATAAGCTATATACTTTTTCATATTCTTTATTTTCTAATTGTAGTGCAAATATAAAAAATATTTTGGAATTACACAAACGTCCGTTTGTGAATTTCCAAATTATTCGATTCCATTTTTAGATAATCTAAAAATGGAATAATTCGATTTCCCACCTGTTGGAATACAAACTATTTTGAGTTAATGAATGTTATCAAACATGTAGGTAAGAATCTTACCCACATGTAGGTAGGAATCCTACCCAACTATAATAATAAGAAATAGATAGAGAGAAAACCGCAAAATTGAGTTTTTGCGGATTCTCAAAGGGAATCTATACTTCACGAAGTACGGTTGTTTTACAAAAAAATATCAACATATTAATATATTGTATATCAAGTATATATAAAATAATTTATGAATTTAACATAATTTAATAACCATACTATTGACTTTTTCCACACTCACCATTATAATTATAATAAAACAGAATAATATGAAACGTACATGCAGAAATTTAAGCGAAGAACACAAAAAGAAGATAGGTTTGGGGAATAAAGGTAAAAAGCGTTCTGATGAAGTAAGAAATAAGATTTCTGAATCTTTAAAGAAGTATTGGAATGGCATCCCATACGAGAATAAGAATAAAGAGAATAATAATATTATGAATGAAACAAAATAAATTATCAGTATATGGACACTTTACAATAAATCCTTTTCATTTGAATAAAGTATTAACTTTAAATGAATACCATTTGTTTGATACAATTAGATATATTTTAGAATCAAACGATTTAGAAAAGCGCATTTCAAATAGTCTAATAAAATTAGAGAGCCATTTTTTAAATGGGGAACAAATTTCAAACGCAAAGAATAACTTAGTAAAATTGAAATTTATAAAAATAGTCAATGTTGATAAAAGATTAGGAACAATATATAAAGTGAATTACGATTCAATTTGTGATATTGTGGAGAAAATTAATTCCGAGAAAAATAGTGTAAACAGATTAGTTATTGCAGACGAGTATAGAAAATCTGTCGGTTTAAGTGAAATAAATAAGAGTAAAATAAAAGAATACAGAAATTCGGAATTTGACAATAAAAGTATAACAAAAGATAGATATGTATTTTCAAATCAGAATATTACATTAAGTTCTAATATAGATAATAGTTTAGATTATCAACTAATGTTAAATGATTTAGAATACAAATTGCAAAATCTTGCAATATCAAAAACAGAATATGAAAAGACTATTACTAAAATTAAAGATGAGGCTTCAAGAAATAATATAATACTAAACAACGAAAACGGAAAATGGATAACAAAATAGAAATTTATGAAAAAAGATTGTTTGAATTAATAGATAATCTAAAAAGAGAAATTGCAAACAAGGATATGAAATATGCAATTACATTTAGAGAAATTTTAAATGTAGTTGGTTATCTGTCATTCACTGAAAAATACACTTCAAATAATAACACATTTATTTGGATTAAAGAATAATAATTGATGATTAATAAACAAAATATGGATTTTAATAACTTAAAAATAGAAAATGGCATGTATTCATATATGGATTTTGAAACTGCCATAAATAATATATTCAACAATGGTTTGCCTTATGGAATTGAAAGCGGTTTAAACAATTTGGATGAAACGGTACGTTTCGATAAAGGGAGATTGGTAACTGTTACAGGAGTGCCACAATCAGGAAAATCTATGTTTATAGATTACCTATGTACCAAATATAATATTTTACATAATTATAAAACGCTATTTTATTCAACTGAAACTCCGTTAGCTATTCATATTAATACACTGATGAAAATGTTTCAAAAGCCAATTGATAGAAAATTTGTCAGATATATATATGAAAATTTTAGAATTATAAATGAATTAGATGATTGGAACATAGATTCTTTGTTAGAATGTGCAGGTAGTCAATTATTAAAATTTAAATATGATATTTTTGTAATTGACAATTATACAACATTAACAGGTTCACGAAATTTTAATATGACTGAACATGAATATACAAATTATGTGCTTGATAAGTTGATAAAATTTGCACGCAAATATAACATCTTAGTAATCCTAATAGCGCATCCAAAAAAAATGCAACGAGATAATATAAATGGCGGTTATGATGTTCCACTTGCATACGATATTTGTGGTAGTTCAAACTTTTTTAATAAATCTGATTTTGTGATTACTGTACATCGAGTTTATAGAAATTTGAAGCCAACCAATGTTACAAAAATCATCTGTACCAAATGCAAAAGTAACAATTTTGGCAGAGTTGGAGAGTGTTATTTAGGTTTTGACGAAGTTACACAAAATTATTTTGATTGTAAGTATAATAATGATGAAAAATTTGGTAAGAACGAAAATAACAATGTAGATATTAATATCCAAAAATTGGATTTTGAATATTCTTTTGATGAGGCTAATATAGAATTAGATAAATGTGATTATTTAAACATTAAAGTTCCATTTTTCCAAAGAATAAATGATTTAAATCCTAATGATATAACATTACGTGAATTGCTATTTAAACTACAAGGAAATTTTAAAAGTCATGTGGAAAAAATACGGAATGAATCAAACGAGGATAAGCAAAAAGAATTAAAAACGAAACTACTACCTTGTTTTTGTGTTAGTGCAAAATTCAATGGAGATAGAAGAAAAGAAAATGTTTCAGATTATACAAATTTGATGTATATTGATATAGACTATAAAGATAATATTGAAATTATATCTAATGTACCTACTATATTAAGAAGTATTGATAATATTCTTTATTTTCAAAAATCAGTACGTGGAAAAGGGTATTCAGTAATTCTTCCGATAAAGATAAATTCTATATCTGAATACTTGGATTGTTGGAATCAAGTAGAAAAAATATTTGCAGATTTAAACATAGTAATAGATAAATCTACCAAAAATATAGATAGAGCTATTTTTATTAGCTATGATGATGGTTTTTATTTAAATGAACATGCAATACCATTTATTTATGAAAAGCCATACAAAGCCAAAGAAATGCCTAAATTGGATATAAAAATAGCCTCAACAACACAAGTTCAAAATTCTACTAATTTAAGTTTAGTTGAATCATATATTAGAGAAGTGGATAAATTTAAATTGGATATTGCTAAAACATATAACGATTACTTCAAATTGGGAATTGCATGTTTAAATGAGTTTGGTTTGGAAAAATCAAAAGATATTTTTCCAAAATTATGTAGATACAATAAAACTTTCAATTTAAATACCTGTATTGATGATTTGGAACAATGGGGGAATAGTTATGATGAATCATATACTTGTAACTTTGGTACAATAAAATATTATTTTGACAAAGTAAAAAACAATAATATGTAGTAGTTATATATCTTTTAAGCAAGTACGGTATATAGAATATATACTTATTAAATAGTGCCTTATTGATATTTAACATTCAGAATATCAATAAGGTATGCTATTTGATATAGGTCTTAAAGAAATTTGAATATTAGAAATGATTGATTACCGTAACCCCTTACTCAGAATAAAAGAAAATGAATATACTTATCTACTATACCAACGGTTTTGTAAACGAAAAATTTTCCAGATTTTTTTTGAAAAACTTCATCTTACCTACTACTTATAGAAAATAGAAATTGAAATGAATGAATTTACAAAAAAGAAGATTAGCAAAACTATGACAGGACGAAAAAAGAGCGCAACACACAAAAAACATATTTCTCAATCATTAAAAAATAGAAAACTAACTGATGAACATAAGGAGAATATTAGTAAATCAATGAAATTGAAATACATGGATAATCAATATAGAGTAATGAGTAAATGAATAATATACACTCCATAAATAAAAATTAAGCTCCCACATTATTATAAATTAGTGAGAGCTTATTTATTTTATAGTTATCGTATTTTGCTAAAATAAGAATATCTAAAAACCTTTTTTATATGTTTATTGATTGGAAAGATTAATAGATGTTGGAAAGGTGACACTACCATTTAAAACAATACTATTTGAACCCGAAGTACATTTATAGTCTTTAAATGTAAGTGTAACTTTAAAATTGTCCAAATCCCATTTTTCAATTATAACATTACCCGAAACATACTCTATTTCAGTGCTATACCACTCCTCTTTATTAACTAATGCAATAGTCATTCTGCAATCTTTAGTTACATCCTTTCCCGAAGTGTGAGCTTCGGTAGCTTTAATAATCCCTTGAACGTAAAAGTCAGATGTTGCGTCATTAATCCACAATTCAAAGTCTTTTGTAAGAGGTACTTTACCTTCAAGATTTGTGATTTTTACTAAATTGCCATTTACTGTTAAAGATGATGCAAATTCATTATTTTCATCATCATCATTTGAACAGCTTGTTACAAAAATTGCCATTAATAAAACGGGTAATAAAAAAATAAACTTTTTCATTTGTTACTTCTTTTAATATAGTTATAAATTATTTGTTTTGATTAGTCCGATTTTGAGGTTTAGACAATAAAAAAACGTGGACTAATACTTTGTATCGTTTTCTGTGGTATCGCCAAACACCAATCAACCAAATACAAGTAAAAGCCCACGCTATAAGCGCAGGCATTAACTTTGCATTTTTGGTTGATTTTCTTCTAATTGGCGATTTTCAGAAAACTAAAAATACAAGCTAACGCTTTTTTATCTATATGTCTTTAATAGATATATCTACATAGGCAATTCATTTAAATGTTTATGACTGCAAAAATAATACATTCTCTTTAAATGGGAAATAAGTTTATACCATTATTTTGTCTATTGGATAGAAACTTGTTATTTTGTGCTGTTGAATTGGAGTGTAAACAATCAGTTTAGAATGTATTAGAAATATCAATGAGTAAAACCCTATGAAAACCAATGATATATGCTCTTTAAAATCATTTAACTATGATATATCATCCCAACCTTCCAAAGTATGTTCGTAATAGGGTTC
>ULWT01059738.1_pt1 | contig 26984 bp, 23 predicted proteins | sample 1960611 | NCBI WGS metagenome assembly ULWT01 (sample SAMEA4835819, study PRJEB28245) | human gut metagenome | biome: gut microbiome; material: fecal sample | place: Denmark | collected 2008
GTTTGTTGTAGTAGAACTTGTAGCAACTGTATTATTACTTGTATTTTCTGTTTTAACATTTTCTGTATTGCTAGCGGTATTGTTTACTGCCTCATTTACAATATCATTACTGCTGACTAATTGTGCATCTCCTATATTTGCCATTTGGTCTAATTCTTCTTCTGTTCCACTAGTTGGTATTATACTATTTGTATTACCATTAGCAGTATAATTTAAATACCCTGCTGCTACTAACATTAAAGCAATAACATAGATTATTACTTGGTTCTTTTTAAATAATTTCATAATTAATCCTCCTATTCCATTTCAAAAACTTGAATTTTGTGTGTAGCCAGTCCTGTTGCAGCTTCTACGGCTTGTATTATGTTTGTTTTCACATTAACATTTGATGCTCCTTTTGCTGTTATAATTGCTCCTTCTATTTTGGGTTGTAAAGTTTTTTGAACTATTGGTGTTTTTTTTCCATTTTCTTCTTGATATACAATTTCTTTGTCTGAATCTGTTTGTTCAACTTTTCTTGTTCCTCCAGAAGTATCTGTTTCTTCTGTTGTACTTGTTTTGGAGTTTTCGTTATACATTGCAACTGTTTGACTTGATTCTGAGTAATTTATAAAAACTTTTACAGTTCCAACTCCTTGTATTTTTCCTAGTATATTTTCTAATCGTTCTTCTAAATTATTGCTTTCTTCTGCTTGAGTTGTATCTGCATTTGCAAGTTGTCTACCTGCTGTGTTGGTAATTGTTTTGTCCGATTTCTTATTTCCATTCCATACATAGTTTATAATAACAATTGTTATTATTAAAATAACAACAAAAAATACTAAGTTTTCTATTTTCTTTTTGTTGTTTCCTTCTGTTTCTTCTTTACTGTCAATTATTTTCTTTAATTTATCTTTAAACATGATTTGCTCACCCCGTATTCACTTATTAAAAATTCTTTTACACTTTCAATGTCTGTTTTGGTAATTTTCGAATTTTCATTTTCTGTACTGTTTTCTTTTGTATTGTTTCCTACTTTTACCTCTACTTTTTGAATTTTTTGTATTTCAGAAACAATTTTGTTTTCTATTGTTTCTGTTGTGTTTTCATTAGCTTTGGAATTTTCATCTGTTTTCGTCTCTTCTTTTTTGTCTAATTTTAAAGTTATCTTTTTTATACCCGAGTCATTATTTTCTTGAGATATATTTGCATCGACTTTGCAATATTCTATTGTATAGCCTTTTTCTTTTAACTTTTTGGTAATATCATTTTCTAATTCCTCTATATAAATTTCTTTTAATCTTTTGTCCATTGATTCTTGATTAACCTCTACATTACTGGTAGCTAATTCTTCGTTTATATACGAAAAAACATCAATATTTTCAAAATTAAGCTTATCACTATTTTTTATAAAAGGAGATATTATACTAAACAATATATATAATCCCATTACCATTTTTACGTATTTTTTAGTTTTATTATTAGGGAGTAACATTTCTAATATTGATACTACAATTATTGCTAAACTTAAATTTTTTACCCAACTACTTAAAAAATTTACCACTTGTTCCTCCTTATCTGTACATCATTCCTGTATTAGACATTTTTATAAGTAAGGTTGTTCCTATTATTACCATAAAAAATATTGTGAACAATATTCCTAATAGGATTTTAAATATATCTCCCATTTCATCTAATAATTTTACTATTTTTGCATCTGCTATTACTTCGCTTATGCTTGCTACTAGCTTGTAGGAGATTGTTAATACTGATAATTTTAAAATTGGCACTATACATATACTGATTATTATTACCACTCCTACAAAGCCTACTGCATTTTTTAATATTATTCCGCATCCTAAAACACTATCTACTACATCTCCTAAGATTTTCCCAACCACTGGTACTGCTGAACTTACAATTGATTTTGCGGTTTTTGCTGTTATTCCATCTACACTGCTTGCGAGTGTTCCTTCTAAAGATACTATTCCCACAAAAATTGTTAAAATTATTCCTAAAAACCACAAGGTACTGGATTTTAAGAATTTTGATAATTTTGCTACTTGAACTTGGTCTGATATTTTTGATATTATGCTAATAGATGCAATTATTAAGATTATTGGTATTAATATGTTTTGAATTAAATTTCCTATAAAATTTATTAAGAATAATATTATTGGTTCTAGTATGCTTGTAGTTGTTATACTTCCGGTATATAACATAAGTGATACTAATACTGGTATTAATGTATTCATAAATCCTATTAGATTATTTGAAGTTTGTTTTACTAAATTTATCACATCTGAAAAATTGCTCATTATTATTGTTACTATTGCTAAGTATTGCACATAATAGATTAGTTTTGAAATACTGTCATTTTCTAAACTTTCACTTATTGATTTTAATATGCTATGTATTATTATAATTGCTAGAATACTAAGTAAGGATTTTATTCCCGTTTGAACTTCTGTACCCAATATGTTTAATATCTTTTTATATATTTTTGAATTATCTACTTTTCCACTTATTGCTGAGTTTAATATTTCACTTATGTCTGCATCTGCGAAAAATTCTCCTGTATATTGTTTTGAATTTTCTATAAAAGAATTTATACCAAAAGTTTCTTTTTGTGTTGCAATTGTATTATCTTCTGCCTTTACTGTTTTAGGAATAAATATTATTGCAATTATAATTATTAATATTATTTTCTTTTGTATTTTCACATCTTTATTTCCTCCTTAATATTTTTTGCTATGGCAGAATTTTTAATATAATTTCTAGCAGATTTGATATTATTGGTATTGACATTGATATTATTATTATTTTGCTTCCTATTTCTATTTTGCTGGCTATTGCCGCTTCTCCAGAATCTTTACAAATACTTACTGCAAATTCTGAAAGAAAAGCTATTCCGGTTATTTTTATTAATATTGCTATAAACTGAGTATTAATTCCAAATTTGTCTTGTATTGATTGAATTATATTTATAATTCCGGTTAATTTGTCCATTACTAGAACTAATATCAACACTCCTGTTAATATGCTTATAAATACTGCGTATTCTGGTCTATATTGTTTTAACATAATAATAATAACTAAAGCTGTTAGAGCTATTCCTATAATTTTAATTATTTCCATAATTGAAGCTCCTTATAAATCACTTATAAATTAAACAAAGTTCTTACTGTATCAAATAATCCACTTATTTCTTTTATTACCATTGTTAAAACAATAACAAGTCCTGCAAGTGTTGTCATCATTGCTTGATCTTCTCTACCTGCTCTTACTAAAACTTGATATAACACCGCAACTAATATTCCTATTGCTGCTATTTTAAATAATAAATCTATACTCATAATAAATCCCCCTATATCAAAATAATAACAATGGCTAGTCCTATTGTCGCACCTAGCTTTTTGTATAATTTTTCATTTTTTTGTTTTTCTTCTTCTGCTTCTCGTATTTGTTTTTCTAAGAAAGTTTCTGTTACTTCAATTTGACTTATTTGCCCATCAGTATCTGTTGACCCTAATAATTTAGATAAAGTTTTTATTGTTTGCTTGTCCTCTGTTTTCAAATTACTTTTTAACTCTTCAACTGCTTCTTCCCAAGCTATATCTGTACTCTCAAATTTCATTTTTTCTTTTGCCTTTAAAAACAAATTTGATATATTTTTACTAGAATTCTCACTAATTTCTCCAAATATTTCAGGTATCGGCTCATATGTAAATTTTATTTTTGTTTTAAATATATTTAAAGCATTTTTTATTTCTTCTAATTCTTCAAGTCTTAACATATAACCTTTTGCTATATAATTTCCTATTACATTTGATAATATAAACACTAAAAAAAGCATACAATATTTAATAATTTGCATTTTTATTCTCCTTGCAATTATTTTTAATATTATATGCTTGTCTTTTTATTTTAGAACTATTTTTATTTATTCATTTACAATCCATGTGAAAGAATTAGATACATCATTTGCTACGTTTTCTATTTCTTTATCATCATCTAAACTATAGCTTTCAGCTACAATTCTAGCTATCTTGTCTCCTGTTAATATATAATAATTATACATTATTTCTTGTGGTTCTGAATTAAATATTACTTTAACTTTTAATATATCATAATTATTATCTGTTTTTGATATGTTCATTTCTAGTGTATCTGGTTTTTCCTCAGATTTATTAATTGACTCTTCTATATTTGTTTTTACATCTTCTATAGATTTTATTGTTGTATCAACTTGTTCATATGTTACAACTATCATAGCTGGGTAAGAAGAATAGTCTTCTTCTTGCTCTTCTGTTTGGTTTGTTTGTTGATTTAAATCTGGAAATGTGTTTATGTATTTATAATATTGTACATATTGAGAGTATTGTGTATTAATTTGTTTCCAGTCTCCGGCTATTTGAAAGCTTATGTTAGAATCTTTATAATCTATCTTTTCACTGCTTTGTAAAAGACTTGGATTATCTCCACCTAATATGGCTAGTAATATAATTCCTACTATAATTACTATCATAGATATTGTAAAAACTTTAGCTGATTTCTTTTGTCTTTTTTCAGGATTATTTTCAGCTTCTTTTGAATAATAATATTTTCCTTTATATTTTTTTATTATTCCCATTTGTTTTAAATAATTAAATCTAATTTTTGCCCCTCTATCTTCTGGTATTTCAGCCAATACTTCTTCTTTCATCATTGCTTTATCAGGTGTTGTTGCTTCATATTTTTCAAAAATTGGCTTTAATTCTTCAATTGACTCTTTTATCATTTTATTTATGTTTTCATTATTAGTAAATTGAATTTTTACTTCTTTTCCATCATTATTTTCTAATTGTTTTTTTATGTTTGATGTTATAATGCTTGCTCCTAATATTGTAAATACTACTGAAATTATGCAATCTTTTGTTATTGCTGTTGAAAATTCACTGCTTCCATATAATTTTTGAACATTAGCTATACTTACAGGTAATCCTTGTTTTTGTATTAATAATGCTGGTATTATAACAAGTGTTGTAACCATTACTATTATAACAGCTATAACCATTATTATAATTGGTAATTTTTTGTCAATTTTTCCTTTACAAATTTTATAACCTAAAAATTCTCCTCCAGCAATAATTGCTGCTAAAATTGATAGCATCATATTTCCATAGACATATACTAAAATCCATGGTATTGTTGATATTATTCCTCCTATTATTGCTCCTATTATTCCAGTTAGGTAGCTTCCTGTTTTTTCTTTTTTAATTACTTCTTCTTCCATTTTTTCCTCCCTCTTGGTCATTTGGGACGCTCTTTTTTGACCACTTTTGGTATGATTTCGTGTCAAAAAAGGGCGTCCCTATTGACACAATTTTTCTAATTCTTTTATTTTATCTCTTGTTTCAGCTGCTTTTTCGAATTCCATATTTGCAGCGTATTCTAGCATTTGGTCTGTTAATTTTTCTATTGCCTTTTTAACATCTTCTTCTTTTTCCATTTTGAATTCTACGCCAATGTCTTCTTGTTTTACTGCACTTATTGCTTCTCTTATTGATTTTGTTATTGTTTTTGGTGTTATTCCATGTGCTTTGTTGTATTCTTCTTGTATTTTTCTTCTTCTGTTGGTTTCTGTTATTGCTTTTTCCATAGATTCTGTTAATTCATCTGCATACATTATAACTGTTCCATCTGTGTTTCTTGCAGCACGTCCTATTGTTTGTATTAGCGAACGTTCTGAACGTAAGAAGCCTTCTTTGTCTGCATCTAGTATTGCAACTAGTGATACTTCTGGTATATCAAGTCCTTCTCTTAGTAAGTTTATTCCTACTAAAACATCAAATTCTCCTAAACGTAGATTTCTAATAATTTCCATTCTTTCTAGTGCTTTTATGTCTGAATGCATATAATTTACTTTTATATCTAAGCTTTTTAAATATGCTGTTAGATCTTCTGCCATTTTTTTAGTTAGTGTTGTGACTAATACTCTTTCGTGTTTTTCTACTCTTTTTCGTATTTGTTCTATTAAATCATCTATTTGATTTGTTACTGGTTTTACTTCTATTTTAGGGTCTAGTAATCCTGTTGGTCTTATTATTTGTTCTACTACATTTTCTTTGCTATGTTCTTTTTCGTAGTCTGCTGGTGTAGCACTTACAAATACTACTTGATTTATTCTTTTTTCGAATTCATCGAAAGTTAATGGTCTATTGTCAAATGCTGATGGAAGTCTAAATCCATAATTTACTAGTGATTCTTTTCTTGCCCTATCTCCATTGTACATTGCTCTTACTTGTGGTATTGTAGCATGTGATTCATCTATTAAAAGTAAGAAGTCTTTCGGAAAATAGTCAAATAATGTATATGGTGGGCTTCCTGCAGGTCTTTGACTTAAATGTCTTGAATAGTTTTCTATTCCTTGGCAGAACCCTGTTTCTTTCATCATTTCTATATCAAAGTTTGTTCTTTCTTCTATTCTTTGAGCTTCGATTAGTTTATTATTATCTTTAAAATATTTTATTCTTTCTTGTAATTCTTCTTCTATTGTTCCTATTGCCTTATCTAGCTTGTCTTTGCTTGTAACATATTGAGAAGCTGGTGGTATTAATATGTGTTTTCTTTCTCCTATTGCTTTTCCTGTTAATGGATTTATTTCTGAGATTTTTTCTATTTCATCTCCCCAAAATTCTACTCTAACTGCACTTTCACTTTGTGATGATGGATAGATTTCTACTATATCTCCTTTGGCTCTAAATGTTCCTCTTTTGAAATCTATTTCATTTCTTGTATATTGCATTATTACTAGTTTTTTTAATACTTCATCTCTAGATTTGTTCATTCCTGGACGTAGAGACAACATCATTTCTTGATAGTCTACTGGGTCTCCTAAACCATAAATGCATGATACTGATGCTACTATTATTACATCTCTTGTTTCAAATAATGATAGTGTTGCTGAATGTCTTAGTTTGTCTATTTCGTCATTTATTGATGCATCTTTTTCTATATATGTGTCTGAACTTGCTATATAACTTTCTGGTTGGTAGTAGTCGTAATAAGATACAAAGTATTCTACATTATTTTCTGGGAAAAATTCTTTAAATTCTGAGTATAATTGCCCTGCTAGTGTTTTGTTATGTGCTAATACTAAGGTTGGTTTTTGTACTTTGTTTATTATGTTTGCCATTGTGAAGGTTTTTCCTGAGCCTGTAACTCCAAGTAATGTTTGAAATTTTTTGCCTTGTTCTATTCCTTTTGATAAATATTCTATTGCTTGTGGTTGGTCTCCTGTTGGCTTATATGGTGAGTGTAGTTTAAACATTTTTACCCTCCTTCTATGATTTATATTCTACATTATTTTGTAATAAATGTCTACATATTTAATAAAAGTTCCTGAAGCTTTTGACTTCAAGAACTTTTCATTTTATATTATTTTTAAAACCATTTGATTTATTGTTGATAAATCTGTCGCAGTAATTCTTCCACTTTCATCTAAATCTCCTGCTAATTTATACTCACCTTCTAATGTGACTGTTTTTAATATTGCTTTATTTAATGTTGATAAATCTGTTGCTGTAACTTTTCCATTTCCATCTAAGTCTCCTGCAACTGCAATTTTAATTTCTTTCTTTTCATTTTGTAATTCAACCGTCATTTTCATTCCAGTTCCTACAAATTCTTCTGATTTTAGAACTGTTCCGTCTTCTTTAAATATTGTTACTTTTCCATTTGTTTTTATGTTTTTAATGTAGTCACTATATTTTGTTTCTTTTTGTACTCTGTAAATATATTTATCATTTATTTTATATTTTTCTGATGTTAAAGTTAATTTTGTACCATCGTTCTTAGAATCATCTTTTTTGTCATCTTTTGGAGTCTCTATATTTCCAAATAGTAATATCTTATTTTCTTCTAAATATTGTGTTTTATCAGTTTCTTTTAATTCTAAAATTGCTGATAAAAGTTTGTTTCTTTGAATAAAATATGTATTTCCATCTTTCATTTTAGTATCTGGTATCATTGATTTTATTTTTGTAATATATTTATCTATTTTTCTTTTATAAATTTGATATTGTTCTTCATCTGATGTTCCTTCTTTTTGTAATCCATATTTTGTAATAATATAACTTGTTGGTTCGGTTGTTGTATTTGAATATTCTTCTTTTTCATTTAACATTTGACTTTGAAATACTAATCTTGTAGGTTCTCTATGTTTTAGTGTTATTTTATATCCATATTCTATGTTTAAGGTATCATCACATGGTGTATTTACATTTCCTATAAAACTTTTTTCATAAATTTTATTACTGTTTTCATCTAATATTTGGATATTTGAATATTCATCAGTAAAATAAGAATGTGGTTGTTGGTTATTTGCTTTTATTCTTATTGTTTTATTTTCTAAGTCTATTGTTATATTTGCAAATTCTGAATTTCCTAGTCCTGTAAGTCTTACTTTTGTGTCTGATGCTAATACATTTGTATTTATTTTTTCATATTGTACATTTTTTTCTGTATTTGCATTTTCTTTAATTACAAGATATTCGTAAGAATGTTCATATGCTTCTGATTTTGTGCTTGGTAATTGAATTGTGTATATACCAGCTGGTAAGTCTTTTATTGATATAGTTTGATTATCAACTGTTATTTCTTTTATTACTTTTGAACCATCTTTAATATATAGTTTTTTTCCTTTTATTTGTTCAAAATCTTCTATTGAAATTTTTATTACAGCATTACCTTTCATATTATATTTTGATATGTCTTCATTGCTTACTACAGAATAGTTTCCTTCTAAATTTAATTCTTTTCTAATTTGCTCTGCTTTTTTATCACTTGATACTAAATCTCTTAAATAATATAACATTGGTAATTCTTTTTCATATATTTCTGTTTCTATATCTTCTGATGGAAAGATTTTTGATTGATTTAGATATGGTATTACATTATAGCCAGATACCTCACTAAATCCTTTTGCATACATATCTGAGGCATTGTATTGTATTCCATTTTTTACATATTTTCTGTATTCAGAATGTACATATGCCATAGATTTTTCTGGACCTATCTTATCTAATAAATCGACAAATACATATAATTTTTGTTGATAACTTAATTCATTAAAGTTTGTTGCTTTGTCTCTTGCTTGTTTCATATTATTTTCTATATTTAATTTTTTTCCGAGCCATCCACCATCATTTTCATTTAAAAATGTAATTTGATAATAATGTGCTAAAATGTTATTCATAACATCCACTAATGCTAGGTCTTTGTTAGCCAAACTTCCTTCATATCCATGTCCAAATTCATGTAAGTTTAGCCATCCTTTTGATAAATACCCACTTATACTATCTCCATTTTGTGCAGTATGGTTTCCACTATAGTAAGCTGCACCTGCACCATGTTTGTTAGCTTTTACAAAAAATTTTGTTTTTACGTTTTTGTTTAATTCATTATCAGTATCATAAGATAACCCTAAGAAACGGTCAAATTGTTCTACAAAATCATGATAATATTCAAGCATTTCATCAATTGATTTAAAGTTATAGTTATTTTCATCTTTTCTAACTATTAATTCTCTATCTTTTATTGGTATTAAAAATGTTGCTCTATCATTTTCTATTACTGCATAAGAATGATTATTTTTCTTCCATTTTTCAAAGAATTGTTCTTCATCATCCCCATAATAATAATATGTCAATTCTTCTGTTCCTTGCTCATTTTTTATTTCAATACTTGGTTGTTCTTCTGTGTCAACTGGTGTTCTAATAAATGGTACACTATCATTTTGGGCTTCTACTGTAATCCAGTCTCCATTTTTTGGTATTTGATAGTTTTTTTCTGTTTGACTGTCATTATTCAAACAATCTAAACTTAAATCTTTATTGAATTTTGTATTTGTTTGTCTAATTTGGAAACTTGCTCCAGCTTTCATGTATATTCCTAGGTTTTGGCGGTCGTGCCAGTTTCCACGGTTTGTCCCTGTTAATGCCATATTTGCTACTGATGGTAATGTGTATATTGTTTTTTCTGTAGTAGTTTTTTCACTTATTGCTAATGCTGGAATTGTGTAACTAAAAATAAGTACTATTAATAATTCTATTACTATTAATTTTTTTAATTTTTCCATAATTTCTCCTATATCTTATTATTTATTAATTTGCCATAATTCCAAATGATTCACTATTTAGGTCTATTACATAAGCTGAAGAAGTTTCTAACTCATCTGACATAATATCTTCATTGATAGAAAATACTTTTTTGTTTGCTTTTCTCTTTTTCTTTAATGATTCAAAGCTAATAATATTGCTTGGCTTCTCTTCTGGTTTGTTTTTATTGTTAATTTCTTCTATCATTTTTGTATATTCTTCTTGGCTCTTTAATATATTTTCATTGATTTCTGTTAGTTTATCATCATAATTTATTGCTTCTATTTTTTCTAATAATTCTTTATTATTGTTTATTTGTAATTTTCTTAATTTTGAAATTCTGTGATTTACATTTGTTATTTGTTCATTTTGTAATTGTTTTAATAATTCTATTTCTTTATTTGCTAATTCTACTTTTGTTTTTAATTCTTCTAGTTGATTAAATTCTTCTTCCATATTTTGTGTTTTTTGTTTTAATAACTCTAGTGTTTGAAGTTCTTTTACTGTATTTTCTATATCGGCTTTAGCTTTTAATTGTTCATTTTTTAATTGTTCTACTTTTTCATCAAAACCATTGATTTTTTCATTCATTTTTTCTTTGTTACTAATTAATTCATCAATATTTTCGAACATATTACTATTATTATCTTTTAATATGTTTATTTGTTCTAAGATATTTACTTTTTCTAAATCCAATTTTTCAATATTTTCTAGAAGATTGTTATTGCTTATTTGTAAATTTTTTATATCATTTTGCATTGCTTTTGTTTCTTCTTTAAAATTATTAATACTTTCAAATATCTCTGTTTTTGAGTTATTTATGTTATTTATGATTTCTTGTTTGTCTAATGATTGTTTATTTTTTATATTATCTATTTCTGTATAAATATTATTTATTTGTTCTTTTGAATTGTCATTGTCTAATCTTTTTTCTATATTTGATATTCTGCTAAATATTTTCTTAATTACATTTTTAAATCCATTTTCTTTTGGTTCTATTGTTTTCTCTTGTTGTTGCTCTACTACTTGAACATTTTCTAATTCTTGTTCTACTTCTTTATTTAATAATTCTTGTTCTATTACTGGTCTAGCATTTTCTATTATTTCTGAAACTGTAATTATTGGTTGTTTTATTTGTATTTCTTTTTCTGTTTTTTCTTGTTTTCCATCTCCATAATAATAGCCATAACCTTTTCCATAGTATTTATTATGTTGTACATCACTCTTGTTTAGTATAACACCCATTATTTTGCCACCGACATCTTGAATTTGTCTTTTTGTTTTCTTTAATTCATTTATTTTTGACACTTTATTTTCGGCAATTAATATTGTGCTGTCTACCATTGTTGATAATGCTATACTATCTGAAACCATCATACTTGGTGTTCCATCTAATAATACAAGGTCATACATTGATTTTAAAAGTTCTAATAAGTTTCTCATGTTTGTTGATGATAATAATTCTGATGGATTTGGTGGAATTGTTCCACTTTCTAAAATATGTAAATTTGGTATTTTAGTTTCTTTTATGTATTTTTTTGCTTTTTCTAAATTTTCTAATTTATTCTCTGTTATTTCTTTTATAAAGTCTGATAGTCCTTCTCCTGTTTGATTTTCAAATATTTGACTTCTTCCTTTTGAATTTCTTAAGTTTGTATCTACTATAAGAACTTTTTTGTTTGCTTGTGCAAAAGCTACTGCTATATTATTTACTATAAAGCTTTTTCCTTCTTTTTCTCTTGCACTAGTAAATAAAATAGCTTTCTTTTTGTTAATGTTTGAAGCATACAATATATTTGTTCTTGTTGTTTTTAAACATTCTACTATATATGATTTTGGATCTGTTTCTATTATTAATTCGTTGTTTGTTTTATTTGTATTTGGTATTGTTCCTATTGTTTCAAGTTTTAAATTTACTGGGATGTCTTTTTCAGATTTTATTGTGTCGTCAAGAATATAAAGTATTAATATCAATACTCCTGATGTAAATATTCCTGCCATTAAAGCTATTGCCATATCTTTAATATGATTTATATTACATGGTGTATTTGATATTTCTGCTGTATCTATGATATTAATGTTTTGAATATTATAAATTGTTTTTATTTGTTCTACGAAAACTGTTGATATTTCATTAGCTATTTTCATTGCTGTTTCCGGATTTTGATTTTCTACTGTTATTTTTAAGAATTGTGTATTTTTTATTTCTGCTACTGTTAAATTTTTTTGTAAATTTCGAACAGAAATATCAAGCCCTAAGTTTTCTATTACTTTACTTAGAACGTTTGCACTTTTAGCAATACTTCCATATGTAGAAATCAAACCAGAGTTCAGATTTAAGTCTGTTTGTGTTACTTGTTTTTCCCCCTGTGCCTCGTCTCCTGTTAATAAGACTGTTACAGATGAATTGTATTGAGGCTTTTTGTAATAATATGAATAGAAGTAGCTCATTACTAAACTTAATAATATTATTAGAGCTATAAATATCTTTTTGGATGAAATAATATTTAATATTTTTTTCATATCCATATATTCATTATTTTCCATTTACATCACCTATTTCTAATTATACCATGTTTTAACAATTATTGCAACATTTTATGTTTATTTAGTGATGTATATCTAGAAACTACTGCATTTTTATTACTTTACAATATAAAAAAGGTATAAAAAGATTAATATTCTTTTCATACCTTTTATTATTACATAGCTTGTCTATATAAATTTATAAAATCTTCTTTACTAACTTCTCTTGGATTTCCTGGTTTACATGGGTCTTCCATAGCTTTATCTGCTAGCATTTCGAAATCTTCTTCTTTTGCTCCATAATCTTTTATTGTTTGTGTAATTCCTACTGCTTTTGATAATTCACTTATCATCCATACAAAAGTATTTATAACATCTTGGTCGTTTAAATGTTCTGCATCTGGTCTTCCGATTTGGCATAAGATTTCTCTAAATCTTTGTGCTGTTTCTGGATTTGCACCATTAAATCTCATAACTGTTGGTAATAACATTGCATTTGCAATTCCGTGTGGTGTGTCATATACAGCCCCTAGTTGATGAGCCATTGAATGAACTATTCCTAATCCAACATTTGAGAATCCCATTCCTGCAATGTATTGAGCCATTCCCATCATTTCAATTGCTTTTTCATCTTTGTCATTTACTGCTGCTGGTAAATATTTAAATATCATTTTTATAGCTTGCATATGGAACATATCTGATATTTCATTATGCGCTTTTGTTATATAACCTTCTACTGCATGTGTTAATGCATCCATTCCTGTTGCAGCAGCAAGTGTTTTTGGCATTGATGCCATTAAATCTGAATCTATTATTGCTACTATTGGAATATCATTTGGATCTACACATACCATTTTTATTTTTCTGTCTTCATCTGTTATTACATAGTTTATTGTAACTTCAGATGCTGTTCCTGCTGTTGTTGGAAGTGCTATTACTGGCATTCCTCTATTAACTGTATTTGATGCTCCATTTAAAGATTTTATATCAGCTCTATCTGGGTTTGTCATTACTATTGATATACCTTTTGCTGTGTCCATACTTGAACCACCACCAACTGTTACAATAACATCAGCTCCTGATGCTTTACAAGCTTCTACACCATCTGTTACATTTTTTATAGTTGGGTTTGGTTTTATTTCATCATATAATGTATAATCTATGTTTGCATTTTTGAATATTTCCTCAACTTTTGCAGTTACACCTGCATTAACTAGTGATTTATCACTTACTAAAAATACTTTTTTAAATTTTCTTTTTGTTATTTCTTCTGCTAAAGCTCCTCTTGCTTCCTTTCCAAAATAAGATGTTTCATTTAAGACAAATTTTATTGCCATTTTAAATTCCTCCTTTATATAAATATTTATTATTACATATTCCCATCTTTATATTCGCTAGGAATATTAAAGTAATCATTTTTTACATTGCCATATGAGATGTCAACTTTTAATAATTCTTCTTCATCCCCTGCAATTGTTTTTATATAAACGATTTTATCGTTATCATAGTATATCCTTGTTTTTGCTTTTGTTAAATCTGTCACTGCTATTTTGTTATTTATTAAAAAGTCTTGGTATTTTTCAAATTCTTCATATTGATAATTTTTACCTTTTACTTTTTCTTTTCCAGTGTTACTTGACATTTCTTTTAACTTTGATAATTTTTGTTGGATTTCTGTTGATATTTCTGTATTATTTTTGTATGTGTAATATGTTTTATTACTATCATCTACAAAATATGTGTCATTTCCTTTTACTATATATTTGTAAGTTACTCCATTTCTTGTTGTTTCTTTATATGCTTGGCCATCTTTTATTACTATTGTTTCTTTATTGTTCTCATCTAATGTTATTGTAAATGTCATTTCTTTTGAATTTGCTATTTTTTCATAATTTTTTTGTATCTCCACAGATTCTGTTTGTTCTGTTTTGTTTGTTTTATTTTTACTAGATAGAGCAAATATTATTACTCCAATAATTACAACTACTAATATAATTATTCCAATAATTATCATTGTTTTTTTAAGTTTATTATCTTTCATGTTCTTTTGTACCTCCTAAATTTTATTTTTGATTAGTCTCCTAAGTTTATTCCTATACTTCTTGCTGTTTTTACTAAATCATCATCCATTGTTACTTTTCTTTGGTTACTTACTGCTGTATTTCCTGAAACAGCTCCTATTTCTTTGTTTTCTCCAACAACATCTTCTAATGATACATAATCTAATTTGTTATTTTTTATAACTGTTAATACTCCAAATTTTTCTTCTAATGCTAATTGCATTGCTTTTGCACCATATTTTGTTGATAAAACTCTATCAAATGCTGTTGGTGTTCCTCCCCTTTGCATATATCCTAAAGTTGTGTTTCTTGCTTCTAGTCCTGTTAATTCTTGTAATTGTTTTGCAACTATTGGACCTACTCCTCCAAGCTTTGTGTTGTCTACACCTTTTCCGTTATCTCTTTCATTTTCTACTGTTATATCTCCACCTATTGGTTTTGCACCTTCTGCAACAACTACAACACTGAAGTTTTTACCTCTTTTTTGTCTATTTTTTATTTTTTCTGCAACTTTATTTATATCATATGGAATTTCTGGAATTAATGCAACATCTGCACCACCTGCTATTGCTGATTCTAATGCAATCCATCCAGCATATCTTCCCATTACTTCTAGAACCATTATTCTATGATGTGTTTCTCCTGTTGTATGAAGTCTATCAAGTGCTTCCATTGCAACAGATACAGCTGTATTATACCCAAATGTTATTTCTGTACATGCAACATCATTATCTATTGTTTTTGGTACACCAATTACATTTACTCCTTTTAATGAGAAATCTCTTGCTGATTTTTGAGTACCATCTCCACCTAATGTGAATACACAATCAAATCCATCATTTTTAATATTTTGAACACATTTATCTGACAAATCTTGATATTCTACAGTTCCATCTTCTTTTACTACTTTATAATTAAATACATTTGCATTTGTTGATGAACCTATAATTGAACCACCCTTTGGTAAAATTCCTTCTGCATTTCCTTCTTCTGCTGTACTTAGTTTTACATACTCATTTTTTAATAGTCCATTATAACCATCAATAAATCCGTAACATTCTACATCACTATTTTCTGCTGTTTTTACAATTCCTCTAATAACAGCATTAAATCCTGCTACATCTCCTCCATTTGCTAATATAGCTACTTTTTTTATCATTTTAAATCCTCCCTTTGTTCTCTTTAGCTTATTAATTTTTTTATATCTTCGTCTTGTTTTAATTCTTTGCTTAAGAATAAATATGCTCTTTTGTCTTGTTTTATTGCTATTTCTGCTAATTCTTTATCACTTCTTAATCTTAAACTTGCATATTTTATTATTAACCCTTTATTTTCTATCGCTGTTTTTACAACTTCTCTATCATCTCTTAGTCTTTCACTTGCATAATACAAAGTTTGCCCATATGTTTTAACACTTTCCATTATTACTTCTTTATCTGCTTTTAATGCTTCTGATGCATAACAAGCAGTCCATGGTGCTCCATTTATTGCTAATAAAACCAGCTCTTTATTATTTCTTAATCTTTTACTTACAAATTCCATTGCTTCACCATCTTGTGTTAATGCTGTTTTTACTACTTCTTCATCATCTTGAAATTCAGGGGCAGCAAATTCTAAAAGTTTTCCTTTTTTTCTAACCGCTTCTAATACATATTCTCTTGAATTTCTATTTTGTTTCATTTCTGTAACATCTTTTGCTTCCATTATGTATTACTCACCTGCTTTTTATTTTTACTTGTATTTTGCGCTATTAATGCTTTTATTTTTATTCCTTGTTCTGTAAACATTTTTTCATGTTCTGTTTCTATATTATGTTCAAAAATTGGTTCTTGGTGTAAGTCATATGTTTTTGCTTTAACTTCAAATCCTGTTTCTTCTAAATATAGTAAGGTTGAATTGAATAAATCATCATCATCTGTTTTAAAGTATATTTCTCCATTTGGTGTTAAAAATTGTTTGTATTTTTCTAGTTGTCTTGTATGTGTTAGTCTCTTCTTTCTATGTTTTCCTTTTGGCCATGGATTACAGAAGTTGATATATATTCTTTCTATTTTATCTCCTTTGTCTAGTATTTGTAGTATTCGCTCTATGTCATATCTTGTTAATACTATATTTTCTGGTTCTATGTTTTTTTCTGCATATACTTGTTCTACATTTCTTTTTGCAAGTCCTAACATTGCATCTACTAAGTCTATTGCTATATAATTTTTGTCTAAGTTTTCTGATGCTAGGTTTGAGATAAATTGTCCTTTTCCACATCCTAGTTCTATGTGTAGTGGGTTGTTTGGATTTTTGAAAAATTCTTTCCATTTTCCTTTCATTTTTTCTGGTTCATCTATATAAAATTTACTTGCTTCTAGTTCTGGTCTTGCCCATTTTTTGTATCTTATCCTCATGCTTTTTTGCTCCTTATTTTATTGTTTTTGCTATTTGAATTATACACATAATTTTTTTAATTGTAAAGGTGTTTTTCAAAATATTCTATAATATAAAATTAGCCCTAATATTAACCTTTTATTTTTAATATTAGGACTTGATTATTCTTTGTTTTTTTATTTTGCAATATTTTAGTAAATTTTCTTCTTTTAGTATAACACATTTTTAATATCGAGTATTTGCTTCTTTATTTTGCTAAAGATATATGATAAAATGTTAATATCAAATTAAATGGAGTATGTTTATGGAATTAAAATATAAAGTTGAAAATGAGAATTTAACAATAAATCAAATATTGCAAAACAATCTAAAAGTATCTTCTAGATTGCTTTATAAACTTGTAAAAAATAATTGTATTTTTCTTAACGGAAAAGAATGTGATACTAGAAATACATCTTCTCCTAATGATATTATAACTATTAATTTTGATTATTCTGAAGATAATTCTAATATTGTGCCTACTGAAATGGATTTAAATATTGTTTTTGAAGATGATTGGCTTTTAATAGTTAATAAACCTGCTGGTATTGCAACTCATCCATCTGTTTTACACTTTTCTGATTCTTTATGTAATGGTGTTAGATTTTATTTTGATTCTATTGGTTTAAAGAAAAAAGTTAGACCTGTTAATAGATTAGATTTAAATACTTCTGGTTTAGTTGTTTTTGCTAAATGTGAGTATATTCAAGAATGTTTGATTTTTCAAATGAAGTTTAATGTATTTAAAAAAGATTATTTGGCTATTTGTGATGGTATTTTTGAAGATAAAGTTGGTGTTATCGATTTACCTATTGCTAGGAAAGAAAATAGTATTATTGAAAGATGTATTTCCGAAGATGGACAAATTTCTATTACTCATTATGAGGTTTTAAAAGAATTTGATAATTTTAGTTTAGTTAAGTGTTCTTTAGAAACTGGTAGAACTCATCAAATTCGTGTTCATATGAGTAATGTTGGGCATCCTCTTATTGGTGATTCTTTGTATGGGACTGATTCTAATTTGATTGAAAGGCAAGCTTTACATTGTTATCATATTTGTTTTTCTCATCCAATTTTTAAGAATGATTTGGATTTTGTCTGCGATTTGCCTGATGATTTTAAGAGTTTGGTTTATATTTGATTGTTAATTAATCTTCTACAATCAAATATATAATCAATATAAATTGTTCCTTGATTTATAAAATATATGACTAAATACTTTTTATTGCTTTATTAACTTCTTCAAAAACTTCTTCTAATGTGTAACCAACAAATCCATTTGCTCTATCTTTTCTTGAAGCCTCTATAGCTTTTAATATTTCTTTTATTCCTTTTTTTCCAACTAGTTGTAATAATTCTGTATCACAATATTGTATTTTACCGCTTATTTTAATTGCACCTCCTTTTTTTATTCCAATTATTTTTTTCATAAAACTTACCTCCTAAATTAAATTAGAAATATTATAAAAGAGTAAATCTGTAAGCCGGGTTCTGTCGTTAAAAATAGTCATTTATCTAGGATATATATTGCTATATATCTCAAGCCACGCAATTCAGAAGGCGTCGAGCAGACTTTATCTTCTTCTTAGGTGTTGCTCCAGATGGGGTTTACACTGTCCCCCTATGTCACCATAAGGGCGGTGAGCTCTTACCTCACCTTTTCATCCTTACCTTGAAATCAAGGCGGTTATTTTCTGTTGCACTTTCCTTAGGGTTGCCCCTACTAGACGTTATCTAGCATCTTTGCTCTATGGAGCCCGGACTTTCCTCTCGTAGTTCCTTTCGGAATTTACCAGCGACTATTCAATTTACTCTGTTTTGTATTATATCATATATTTTCTAATTCTTCTAGCAAATTTTTATATTTTATTAAAAAAATTTCTTTTTCTTTAGTTTTGGTTGAATTTTGAAGTTCATTTATTTGAACATATGCCTTATTTATTATATATTGATTTTTATTGCTACTTTGAGAATTCGTAAGTATTTTAGTAAATTCTTGATTTGCTAAATTCACATTTTCTGTAATTGCATTCCAATCGTTTTTATCTAACAAGCTATAAGCTTTAAATACATTATTTTTTGTTTTTATTAATATTTTTTCGTTTGTATCATCTGTTGAATTTTCTATAAAATCTGGTAAGTAATTATATAAATTTGCTAAAGCATCTAGTGCATTTTGCTTGTTTTCTTCTTTTATTACCTTCATTAAATTATCATATTCTTGATTAAAGTTTGTTATTTTTTCTTTGTTTATATTTATTTTATATAAATCCATTGTAAGTGATGGAATTGCTGAATATAATATTTCAACTTCATTTTTTAAATTCTCCCAATTTATGTCACTATTATTTGTTAAAACTCCTGATAATTTCATTTCATAATTTTGATTTTCTTTTGATTCTTCTGAACTTTGGCTACTTCCATTTTCTTTTTGGCTTTCTCCCTGATCTCCAGATGAAGAACTTTCTGAGGAAGAAGAGCCTCCTGAGGATGGAGTAGTTTCTGATGCACTGCTTGATGAATTGTCTTTTAAATCTTCTTTATTTATTTGACTTGTATTTATTCTATAGTTTTCAAATTTAATGTTATTTAATTCATTAAACATATTTACAAAACTTAATTCTATTCTTTGAATTTCTGTTTCTGTTTTTTCTTTTTCATCTTCATTTTTATTGATATTTGCATATGATTTAAATAATATAAAAGCTATACTTAGTACAAATATTACTAAGAAAATATATGCTATTTTTTGATATTTTTTCAAAATATACCTCCATTTTTTTATTTTAGTATTTGCTTTTTTTGTAAAAACTATTCCTTTAGTATATTTTTTTTATTATTTATCATAATATTATTATAGATTTAATAAGGAGATTGTGATGGTTTCTGTTAATTTAATTAGTGAAGATTCTTATGAATTAGAAAAATTTTTGAGTTCTTTTTATAATTCTTCTTTTGATATAAATGATAATTTAAATTGGGAACATAAATATAGTAATCCTGTAGAACTAGCTGAAATTATTGGTGCTTATGTTGATAATTTAGATAATTTTAATATTGTTATGTGGATTTCTCTTGATAAAGGTGTATATATTAATGTAACTACAGATAATGCTGATAGTTTGATTAAATATTTGTATGAAAGATATCCTTATTGATTTGTAAAATATTGATTTATAAATTTAAAAGCCGAATACTTTTTATATTCGACTTTTATAATTTTACTCATCTTCATATTTTATTTCTTCTACTGTTTTATCATCTTCTAATTTAACATCAGATTCTACTTCAACAGTCTTTTTTAAGTCTTCACAGTTTTCATCTGAACATTCTTCGTTTTTGTCTTCTACTATTTCGACTTCTTTTGCTTGTGTTTCTTCAACTTCTTCTTGTTTTGCACCACATTCTGGACAGAATTTTACGTCTTTATCTATTTCAGCAAAACATTTTTCACATTTTCTTTTATCTTTTAATTCTAGGCATTGTTTTAAATTAGATTCTATTTCAGCACTCATTACATCTATCTTTGTGCATTCTTCTTCTAATTCTTTTTCTAAATCTACTTTTTCTTCTCTTACATGGTTTTCATAAACTTTTTTACCTATTTCTTTGTATATATCAGATATTTGTGATTTTAAGTCTGCTATTTTCATTCTCAATTTTGCTTCTTTTGCTAATTTTCCTGTTTTGTCAGCAGTTACTTTATACGCTTCACTTGCTTTTTTACCTAATTTATTAAAAATTTCCATTTTTATTCCTCCTTAAATGTGTCAATTATTTAATATTTATATTATGGTTTTTATTAGTATTTATTATACAATTTTATTCCATTTTTTTGTCTCGTGTCATTAAATTTTTTACAGCTTCTTGTGGATCTAGTTTATTATATAATACTTCATATACCGCATTAACTATTGGCATTTCTATATTATTTATTTTTCCAAGTTGATATGCTACATCTATGTTGTCTATACTTTCTATTACCATTCCGACTTCTTTTTTTGTTTCTTCTAATGTTTTTCCTTGTCCTATTAATTTTCCAGCTTTTCTATTTCTACTATGCTCACTTAAACAAGTTACTATAAGGTCACCTAATCCACTTAATCCATAAAATGTTTCTAGTTCTCCTCCTAGTTTTATTCCAAGTCTTGATATTTCTTTTAATCCTCTTGTTATTAAGGCTGCAAATGAATTATCTCCTAGTCCAATTCCTGCTGCAACTCCGGCACAAAATGCTATGATATTTTTTAATGCTCCTCCAAGTTCTACACCTTTTACATCATTACTTGTGTATATTCTCATTTTTTCTGACATAAATGTTTCCTGTAACATATCTAATACTTCATTGTATTTTGATGCCATAACTAATGCTGTTGGAACTCCTATTGAAACTTCTTCTGCATGGCTTGGTCCTGATAAAACTCCTACTTTTACATTTGGTAATTCTTCTTCAATAACTTCATCTAAGGTTTTTAATGTTTCTTTTTCAAACCCTTTTGAACATATTATTACTGGCTTTTCTCCAACATATTGTTTGTATTGTTCAAATGTACTTCTTGTGAATTTTGATGGTGTTACATGTAATATAAATTCAGTGTCTTTTATTACTTCTTCATAACTTGTTGAACAATAGATATTATCTGGTATAATTAAATCTGGTAAAAATTTGCATTTTTTTTCATTATTGATTAAATCTCTTTCCTCTTCAGAAAATGACCATATTTTTACTTGGTTTCCTACATTGGCTAGATATGTTGCTAATGCAACACCCCAGCTACCACTTCCTATAATAGCTATTTTTTTCATATTTATTTTTGTTTCTCCTTTGTTAATTGTTTTCTTTTTTACCAAAGCTTAATTTATTTTCTGTTCCACTCATTATTCTTTTTATGTTAGCTCTATGGTTGTATAATACTATTATTGCTAATATTACACTATATACAAAATAAACTTTCCCACTTTTTCCTTCAGTTAATACTGTGTAATTTTCGTTTATAAATAAAGTTAACACTGGGAATAATACAGCTGCACCACATGAACCAACTGATACCATTTTTGTTAAAACCATTAATACTAATGCAAATACTAAACAAATTAGTCCTATTTGCCAGTTAGACATAAGTAAAACTCCTAAAGATGTTGCAACACCTTTTCCTCCTTTAAATCCAAAGAAGATTGGGAATGTATGTCCTAAAACTACTGCTATTCCTGCTATTTGTACTATTAATTCTTTGTCTACATTTTTAAATATATTTCCTATTATCATAGCAATTAATATTGCTATAACTCCTTTTAAAACATCACAAATTAATGTTATTGCTGCTGCTTTTTTTCCAACTGTTCTTAATACATTTGTACTTCCTGCATTTCCGCTTCCTTTTTCTCTTACATCAAATCCAGCCATTTTTTTGCTTATAATAACTGAAAAACTTATACTTCCTATTAAATATGCTATTACTGCCATTAAAATATATGCTGTCATTTTTATTACCTCCTTTTATGCCTTTTATTATTCGGCATATTTTTCATTTTTTTCTCTTGCGATAATTCTTACTGGTGTTCCTTCCAATCCAAATTCTTTTCTTATTTGATTTACTAAATATCTTTGATAAGAAAAGTGGAACAATTCTTTATTGTTTACAAATATTACAAATGTTGGTGGCTTTGTCGATACTTGTGTTCCATAGAATATTTTTAATCTTCTTCCTTTATCTGTTGGTGGTTGAACAATTGCAATTGCTTCATTTATTACTTGATTTAATATTGATGTTGATACTCTTAATGCATTTTGTTTTGCTACGTTATTTATCATTTCAAATAATTTATCGACCCTTTGTCCTGTTTTAGCTGAAATAAAGATTACTGGTGCATATGATAAGTATGATAATTTGTTGTAAACTTCTTTTTTGTATTTTTCTAAAGTTCCTGTTGTTTTTTCGTATTCATCCCATTTATTTACAACTATTATTACACCTTTTCCTGCCTCGTGAACCTCACCAGCTATTTTAGCATCTTGTTCTGTTACACCATCATTTGCATCAATCATCATTAAGCATACATCTGCTCTTTCTACTGCAAGTAAACTTCTCATTACACTGTATTTTTCAATACTTTCATTTACTTTGCTTTTCTTTCTAATTCCTGCAGTATCAATTAAAACATATTTTCCATGTTCATTTTCAAAAGGAGAGTCTATTGCATCTCTTGTTGTTCCTGCAATATCACTTACTATATTCCTTTTTTCTCCTAATATTTTATTAATTAAAGATGATTTTCCTACATTTGGCTTTCCTATTACTGCTACTTTTATTATTTCTTTTTCTTCTTCATTTTCATCTTTTTCTGGGAAATGTTCATATATTGCATCTAAAACATCTCCTATTCCTAAAGCATTTGTAGCAGAAATTGCAAAAGGTTCACCTATTCCTAAATTATAAAACTCATAAATTTCTTGACTATCTTTTTCGTAATTATCAGCTTTGTTACAAACTAATACAATCGGTTTTCCTGATTTTTTTAGCATTAATGAAATTTCTCTATCTGCTGCAGTTACACCTTGTCTTATATCTGTTAAAAAGATAATTACATCAGCCATTGCTATTGCTAGATTAGCTTGTTCTCTCATTTGAGATAATATTATATCATCAGAATCTGGTTCAATTCCTCCAGTATCTATTAATGTAAAGTTTCTTCCACGCCAGTTTGTTTCTGCATATATTCTATCTCTTGTAACACCTGGTGTATCTTGAACTATTGATATTCTACTACCTGCCAAATAGTTGAAAAATGTTGATTTTCCTACATTTGGTTTTCCTATTATTGCTACTATTGGTTTTGACATATTATTTTTTCCCTTCTTTATATTTTTGTGGGAGGAATTATCTTCCTCCTCCGCCTCCTCCGGCCACCACCGCCGGCCTCCGCCTCCTGAGAAGCCTCCGCCACCGCCTGAGCCTGATGAGTAACTTGATGATGCTGTTGCAGATGTTATTGAACTACTTATTGCACTTGAGAAACTTGATGAAAAATCTGTGTGCATCATTACATTCATACATGTATATGTTCCCATTGAGTTTGTCATTTCTTCAAAATCTGGGTAAACTATTTTTAATTGTTTTATTACTTTATCTGCTATTCCCATTACTGTTGCATATACTAAGTATTTTTCCCATATTACTAATTCTGGAATTTCTCTTTCTTTTAGTAATGAGAAGTCTTCCATATATTTTTTTAGTCCTTGCCATTGTTCTTTAGTATCTACACCTTTTTGTGTTAGGATATTTAATTTTTTTGCTATTCTATTACATAAAATTGCATTGATTATCATTATTACTGCTGGTGCAATTAGTGCTAATCCAAAACCACCTGTAAATATTAAAGTAAAGATTACTCCTAAGATGTATTCCCCACACTTTTCTTTATAATCACTATATTCTTTTTTAGCCTTTGAATCAATTAATTCTTTTCCTATAAGTTGGTCTTCAACTGATTTATATGTTCCACTTAATAAAATTTCTATTTTTGATGGATGGTTTCTTATATATTTTTCTAATTCTTTAAGTGTAATAGTTGTTTTGCTGTCTGCTACTTTTATTATAAATGACATTATTTTTCCTTCATTTATTGGTAATCCATAACTTACTTGTTTTTTTAGAGTTATTGTCACTATATCTTTTCCTAAAGTTTTCTTTTCTTGTTGGATTTCAATATAACCTTTTAGTGTTAAATCTAAAACTGTTGCCGAAAATATTCTACCAAAATTTTGAGCTGTAAATTTAGTTACCGTTTCATTCATAGTTTTGTAAGCTTCGCCTGGTGTTGAATCTTCATCTGGTAAATCTCTATAATATTCTAATTTTGTTGTTGGTTCAAATTTATTTAATCCTTTTATTTTTTTCCAATATTTAATTGTCTTTTTAAAGAAAAATACACCTAATAAAATATTTAATCCAAGCCATGCACCAAATAATACATATTTAAAGTTTTTCTCCATCCATTCTTGTCTTTTTCTACTTGCATTAGCTTTATTAGCCCATTTTGTTTCTTCTTTTACAACATTGTCTAACGTATTTTTATTTTTTATTCTTCCTGTAGTTGTAATTAAATTAGTTGGAAATAATGTTCTTACTTCTACATATGTTCCATTTTTAAAATTATCCACTTCAAATTCTATTTTATTTGTATCTGTTGCATATATTGTACCATTTAAGTTTTTAGTATGTCCCCATACTTTTATTTCATCTTTATTATCTACATTTGATGGTAATAAAATTGTTCCTGTTATTTTATTTGCATCTACTTCAAATGTGTTTCCAACAAATTGCCAATATAATTCAGCATAATCATTATATTTTGTTATTGCATCTTTTACTGTATATGATATTTTATATTCTCTTCTTGCTGAGCTATTATCTAATCCAACACCCCAACCGATTTCAAAGTCATCATCATCATTTTCTGTTCCATAGTAATAACCTTTTGCTACATGATATGCCCATTCACTAGTTTGAATAAAATTATTTTGTATTCCATTTGTAATGTCTGTTACTGTAACATTGGTTATTTCTGAATACTTTGAATTATCTGTTTTAAAGGTTTTATATAATGTATTTGTACTTTTTATATTGATGTCCCAAGTTTCTGTTACATCCATACTTCCATCTGCATTTATTTGTGTTTGAAAGTCTAAGTTATTTAACTTTAAGTATCCTGCTTTTGATTGATTTGCTCCTATGCAAATGAAAAATAGTAAAAATGCTATTATATAAAGTATTTTTTTCTTTATTTTCACTAATTTTTTCCCCTTTCATTTGATATTCTTATTTTACTATAACTGATTAGAAAAAGCAAGAAATTTTTGCCATAATTTGATATGTTTGTACTGAAAAAAGAAACAGTTTTATTCCTGTTTCTTTTTAATATTTTTATTTTGTTACCCATTTTACTAGATTTAAATTTTCTGCATCAAGTAACATTTCATGTTTTGGCATAACTCTAAATGTATAACCGTAATTTCCACCTGTTTTTAATTCTATTTTTGTTGTATATTCATATTTTTTGTTTTCTTCATCTTTTCCTGTTAATTTCATTGGAATAATGCTTACATTTTCAACAATTCCATTGTCTAAGATTTTTCCATAATAACATTCTACTGTTATATTTTCTAAATCAACATTTGGAAGTTCAACTTCACATTTTACTTCAATATTATTTCCAGCATCTATTGTTATGTTGTCTAGGTTATTTGTTTGAGTTATTTTTATATCTTTCCAATTTATGTATAAGTTCTTTTTCCATAAATTATATTCTGCAACTGTGTCAACATTTTGATAATATTTTTTTGTTAAGTTGCATAATGGCATATATAGATTATTTGTATAATCTACTAACATTCTTGCTGTACTGTATTTTCCACCTGTTGAGATTATTGAGTTTTTCATTATTCTAATCCATTTTGGTGAAATACCTTCTTCGTTTTTATTATAATATGTTGGTATAATTTTGTCTTCTAATGTACGATACATACTTTGACTATCTGCAATATCTTGTTCCTCATATGAGTTATATTCTGCATTTGTTCCAATTGTCCAACCATTTTCTTGATTATAACCTTCAGCCCACCAACCATCTAGTACACTAAAGTTTATAACTCCATTTACAGATGCTTTTTGTCCACTTGTTCCAGATGCTTCCATTGGTCTTCTTGGATTATTTAACCATACATCCACACCACTTACTAAATATTGTGACATTGCTATATTGTAATTTTCTAATAAGAAAATTTTTCCTTTAAATTGTGGCATCATTGATATTTCATGTATTCTTTTTATTAAATCTTGTCCTTCTTTATCTGCTGGATGTGCTT
>ULWT01064966.1_pt1 | contig 26659 bp, 35 predicted proteins | sample 1960611 | NCBI WGS metagenome assembly ULWT01 (sample SAMEA4835819, study PRJEB28245) | human gut metagenome | biome: gut microbiome; material: fecal sample | place: Denmark | collected 2008
TACCGTGTCGCTCGGAATGGTGTTCTGGCCTTTCTGGAAAATGGTTTTGTCATAAATGGGGCTGGTAATTACTTCAAAGCCCAGCTCCGTAAAAAAGGTATGCCAAAACGGCAGCAGTTCGTACATATTAAGGCCGAGCGGCAGGCCTATTTTGCCGCGTTTGCCGGGTACGGGCTTAAATTCTTCCAGTAACTGCAGCTTGTAGCGGTAAAGGTTCAGGCTGTCGTTGGGCGCGCAGTGCGTAACCGGGCGTTCGCAGCGGTTGCCGCTTATATAGGGTTTGCCATCGGCAAAGATATTTACCGTTAAGTGGCAGTGGTTGCTGCATAAGCCGCAGGTAACTGATTTAACCGTATGTGAAAAAGTGCGCAGCTGTTCCGCTTTAAGCAGCGCAGAATCCTGCGGATGCAGTTTGCGGCGTTCCTGTGCATATAAGGCTGCGCCGTAAGCACCCATTAAGCCTGCTATATCGGGGCGCACAACTTCAAGGTTCAGTTCCTGTTCAAAGGCGCGCAGCACGCAGTTGTTTAAAAAGGTGCCGCCCTGTACAACAATGTGTTTGCCAAGGTCGTCAGGCCCGGAAGGGCGTATAACTTTAAACAGTGCGTTTTTAACAATGCTTATGGAAAGCCCGGCGCTGATATTGGCAACGGAAGCCCCGTCTTTCTGCGCCTGCTTTACGTTGCTGTTCATAAATACGGTGCAGCGGCTGCCAAGGTCAACCGGTTTATCGGCAAAAAGGCCTATTTTGGCAAAATCTTCCGCGCTGTAACCGAGAATACCGGCAAAAGTCTGTAAAAAGCTGCCGCATCCGCTGGAGCATGCTTCGTTTAAAAAGATGTTGTCGATGCAGCCGTTATGTATTTTAAGGCATTTAATGTCCTGACCGCCGATGTCAAGAATAAAATCGACTTCCGGCAAAAGGCTTTTGGCGGCAATAAAATGCGCCATGGTTTCCACAATGCCGTAATCGGCGTGGAAGGCGTGTTTTATAAGTTCTTCGCCGTAGCCCGTAACGGCAGCGGCAAGTATTTTGCAGTTGGGGTATTTTTCGTAAAATCCGGTCAGGTAATCGCGCGCGGCAACAACCGGGTTGCCTTTGTTGCTCTGGTAAAAAGAATCAAGCAGTTTGCCGTCCGGCGCAACTACGGCAATTTTTATGGTTGTGCTGCCGCTGTCAATGCCGAGATAGGCTTCACTGGCGGCTGCAATATCGCCTCGCTGAACATTGTCGCGGTTGTGGCGCGCAACAAAGGCGTCATATTCTTCAATATTTTTAAACAGCGGCGGCAAATGCTCAAACTGGCGGTTGGCATCCGCAGCGTGCATTTTTTCTGCCAGCGTGGTAAGGTCTACTGTGTGTTCGGCACAAAAAGCGCAGCCCATTGCCACATAATATAAGCTGTTTTCGGGGCAGGTGCCCTGCAAATTTAAAATTTTGTCAAAGCTGGCGCGCAGGCAGCCAAAAAAGGTCAGCGGGCCGCCAAGGTAAAGCACATTGCCTTTAATGGGGCGTCCTTTGGCAAGGCCTGTTACCGCCTGGCTGGCAACGGCGTCAAAAATGCTTGCTGCAAGGTCATTTTTTTCCGCGCCCTGGTTTAAAAGGGGCTGAATGTCGCTTTTGGCAAATACGCCGCAGCGGCTGGCAATGGTGTAGCGTGTTTTGGCAGTAGCTGCCAGTTTGTCAAGTTCTTCGGCCGGTACATTCAGCAAAGAAGCCATCTGGTCGATAAAAGCCCCTGTGCCGCCTGCACAGCTGTCGTTCATGCGGGCGTCAAAATGCCGCCCTAAAAATAATATTTTAGCATCTTCGCCGCCCAGTTCAATAACAACGTCCGTATCCGGGTTAAGGCGTTCCGTACATATTTTTTCTGCAAAAACTTCCTGCACAAACTGCACGCCGCAGCTTTCGGCAACGCCAATGCCTGCGCTGCCGCTGATGGCAAGACGTGCTGTTTTAAGCCACGGCATCTGCGTAGCAAGTTCTTCAAGTATGGTTTTTATTGTTTCCGTAATGCGGCTGGCATGACGGGCATATTTACTGAAAAGCAGTTTTCCGGCATCATCCAGCACGGCTATTTTTACAGTGGTGCTGCCGATATCCAAACCTATCTGCATATAAAATCCTCCATTTAGGAATGACTTTTGCTAATTAATAAAAAATATTGTTTTGAAAATTGCGTCTGCTTTCTATAATAACACAAGTTTAAAATATTTTCCAGTATTTTATTTCTCAAAAGCATATTGTTAAACTGAAATGCGTAATGGTTAGCTTTTGCTTACATCATACTATATATTACACCAATTATTTTATTTGTAAATATTTTTAGTGCAAAACTTCAGCAGGCGTTTGTAAAAATTTATACCTAAAAAGCATATAAAACAACCAAATTAAGTATTTGTTTTTAACAATGGCGTTTTTTATAATAAATTTGTTAAAGCGGCTTTAATTATAAAAATTTAAAGGAGAAACTGCATTGTTAAAATCAAACGGTAATTTAATGATATTTATTTTAACCATTGGCGTGTTCAGCATTATCAATACCGAAATGGGCGTTATAGGCATTTTGCCGCTTCTGGCGGAGCGCTTTGGCGTAAGCATACCGCAGGCAGGGCTTTTAATAAGCCTTTTTGCGCTGGCGGTAGCGTTTTCCGGGCCGGTTATGCCGCTGCTGTTTTCCGGCATGGAACGCAAAAAAGTAATGCTGCTGGTGCTGGGGCTGTTTGCACTTGGCAATATAGCTGGCATGTGTACGGATAATTTTGCCGTGGCGCTTGCTGCCCGCGTGCTGCCTGCTTTTTTGCATCCGGTGTACTGTTCGCTGGCCTTTTCCGTTGCCGGTGCTTCCGTGCCGGAAAAAGACCGGTTAAAAGCTGTTGCCAAAGTTATTGTAGGCGTTTCGGCAGGCATGGTGCTGGGCGTGCCCATAAGCAGCTTTGTGGCGGCCAATTTTTCGCTTGACGCAGCAATGGCGGTATTTGCGGCAGGCAACCTTCTGGCGTTTGCGGCAACGCTTGTTTTTGTGCCGCGTTTGCCGGTAGAGGGGCGCGCTTCCTGCAAAGAACAGCTTGTGTTGTTAAAACGCCCGGTGCTCTGGCTTTCTATTGCAGGCATTATTTTTATGAACGGCGCCGTTTTTGGCGTATTCGGTTTTTATTCCGGTTATCTTGAGCAGATTACGCACCTTTCGTGGAACAATATCAGCGCGGTGCTGTTTATATACGGCTGTGCCAATATTCTGGGCAATATTATCGGCGGCAGGCTGCTTACCAAAGCGCCGCTGCGCACGGCGGTGCTGTTTGCTCCGGCACTGGCGTCCGTATATATGGCGGTGTATTTTACGGGCGCTTATGCACCGGCGGTGGTAGCATTAACGCTTGTATGGGGCATAATTGGCGGCATTAATGTAAATATAAACCAATACTGGATTACCTCTGCCGCGCCGGAAGCACCTGATTTTGCCAACGGCCTGTTTTTAACGGCTGCCAATCTCGGAACAACTTTCGGCACCATGCTGTGCGGCGAAATAATAGCCTCTTTGGGAATGGGCAGCATGGTGTTTGGCGGCATAATTTTTCTTGCGCTGTGTTTTGCGTTTGTGTGCGCAAGAATTTATGCAGGCAGGCCTGCCGGAAACCTACAGCGCGCATAAAAATTTTTGCAGAAAAATTATTTAAAATGCTTGACAAAGCAATGATTAATTTGTATAATTATTTTGTTGCTGGAACGAGCTTGATGTTTTAGTAACTGATGTGATCCACTAGCTCAGTCGGTAGAGCACCTGACTTTTAATCAGGGTGTCCCGCGTTCGAGTCGCGGGTGGATCACCATTTTTTTATTTATTAAACGCTGTGCCCATGCGGGTGCAGCGTTTTTTGTGTTTTCTGCGGGAGCAACTAATCAGCGTGTAATGGGAGCAACGCGGGAGCAGTTGCAAGTAAAATAAAAAAACTGGTGCTTTTGCACCAGTTTAATTTTATCTTATTATATTGCAATACCGTAAATTTCGGCTACTTTAAGTGCTATATCTTTGTCGAAATCTGGTATAGCATGGCCATAAAGATTTAATGTGTGTGATGGTTTGCTGTGTCCAAGGCGTTTGGATACTTCCAGTAACGGCACGCCTTTGGCAAGCAGCTGCGTTGCGTGGGTATGCCGCCATGTTTTAAGGCTTTTATATTCTACACAGGCACCGGCAAGTATCTTTTTCCAATCGCGCCGTATGTTGGATGGAAAAAATGCTGTGCCGCGTGCAGTGTGGAAAACATAATCATCAGGCCGGCACATATACATAATTTTGCCGCTACCACGTAAGGTTTTTAAAATTTCACACATTTGCACCGGTATTGTAATTTCACGGATGCCGGCTTTTGTTTTTGGCGGCGCTTCCACTATTCCAACCTTCGGCAAAGCTAAAATAGTTGTTTCGATTTTGATTTTTTCCGCAGAAAAATTTACGTTTTTCCATTTTAATGCAAGTATTTCACCGGGCCGCGCACCAGTAGTTGCTAAAAGCATCATTAGCTGATAATGCCGGGCTAAAACTGGCGGAGTGTTGGGGGCTTGCAAATATGTAAAAATAGCGGACATTTCACTGGTAGTGAAAATTTCGATGTCAGCCTGCTCTCGTTTAGGTGCTTCGACTAATTCCATAAAATTTTTGCTTACAAGCTGCAGCTGGTTAGCTTTTTTTACAGCGGCTTCTATCAACTGATAAACTTTCCAACGGCTGTTGGGCGCTAGTTTATCAACAAGGCTGTTTAGAAATTCCTGCACAATAACATGCGCGTTTTTATCCTGCAATGGCATATTGGCAATGGGTTCAATATGTGCAAAGGCCCATAGATATTGCAGTTTGGTTTTAGCACGAATTTCGGTTTTATAGGTTTTAAGCCATTTAATAATCCATTGGCTTAAAGTAATATCGTTTGGAACAACGTATTCATTGCGCTTAAATTGCGCCTTCAATTCATCAAGCCATGCTTTAGCTTCCTCGCGTGTGTTGAATCTGTCTTTTAGGCGATTGCCTTCCTGGTCATGAATTTCCGCGCAATATTTATTGCGGCTTTTGTCAAAATAAATAGTGCCTTCGCCGTTTTCGCGCTTTTTAGGCATAAAAAATCAGCTCCTTTTTGCAGAGCTGATTAAAAAATGATATAATTATTTAATAACAGCTCTGCGTGGTAGTGGTGTTGTTATATCGCAGGTTAATGTTGGTAGCATTGCCTGCACAATCCCTCGGTGTTGGTAGCACCGGGGGATTTTTTTATTGTTTATTTGTGTTTGTATATAAAGCTTCAAATTTTTGTGCAAGATTTTTTGGCAGTCCAGTAATATCGCTGTATTTATTAAAAAACATCGGTTTTAGATTTTCATAAACCACGGTTTCGTCAAGACTAGTTATATGTACCATAAATTCAGAAATAAATTTATTAATTAAATAAGAATCATCTTTCAACAAAATTATTATAGATAAAATTACAGCGTAAACATCATTTCTGCCGCATTTTGCGGCTTTTTCGCTTGGACCATATAAAACTGGCGGCAGTGTAGCTTTTAAAACTTTAGCTGATAAGTAGTCTCCCTGCGCTTTATATGTAACGAATTTTAGATTATGAGCAATTTTGTTTCTAAACTTACGAATAAGATTAAGCGCGCATATTAGAAATTCGGTTTTTTCAGATGCGCTTAATTTGTATGGCATTAACTTATTGGTAATATCCGTTTTCATAGGATTTCTTAAAAGGGTAAAAAGATTAATACTTTTGCCAAAATCAAGATTTTTAAAAAGAATCCAGGCAGGAACATGATTATGATTTTTTAAATAATGTTTTATGGGTTGTTGCTTAGCGCCGTCGCCTTTTATGTTATAGTTTATAATTTTATCTTTTAATTCATTGAAATTAACCCCAGCTTTATTTGCGTAATAATATTTTGGATTAAGATAATCATCTATAAATACTCCGCAATGTTGAGATATATAATAGGCCATAACATTTTTAAAATAATTTTCAATCATAATACTGTATTTAAATATAATGTTTTGGAGTTCTTTATCAAATAAGTGAAATAAATAAAGGTATTCAATAGAAATTTGGCCTTCAAATTTACCGTCTTTTATTAAGACGTCTTGATAACCGTTAACTAAATCATAATATGAAAATTTAAAAATGGCGTTTTTGGCAAAATCAGGATGTGTTATACTTCTTAGCCCATAATCATTTTGTAAATGAGCGAGAAGTTCCTCGATTGTTAAAAACGGCTTATCAGGATGCATGATAATTCCTCCGGTAAATTAAAAAGCCTGCTATCCGTAGATAGCAGGCTAGTGACCAATCGCAAACGATTGTAGTCCTTTCATCTATCTACATTTTATCAGCGTACCTTATTTTCGTCAATTTGTGTTTTGTGCGGAAAAGGCACTTTTTTTGATATTTTTTGTTATTTTATAGTGTTTTTTTCACGTATTTCATAAATTTTGCATATTTTGCAGGTTTTTTAGCATCTCCATACCTTCCGGTATGCCGGCCATATAGGCTATATCTTTAACAGGAAAGCCTTCATATTCTTTTAAAAGGCTGTCTGGCATTAGCAGTTCAACGGCGAAAGTGTTAGCTTGGCGTTCGATTTTTTCAACCGAAAATAGCGTGTGCCGTTTTAAAAATGGCGTCGGAACTCCTTTATGCAAAACGGAGTGACCGAGTTCGTGTGCGCAAGTATAGCGCTGCAATGCTTCCGGCAAATCACAATTGATGTGAATAGCTTTTAATCGCCGGTAACATACATAATAACCCCAGGTATTTCCCAGCCTGACGTGCTGCACAACAACATTAAGATGCGCAGCCAATTTAAAAGGGTCGTTTGTGTCATACTTGTGCATTAGTTTTTCAACAATGCGTTTTATCTCCATGGTTTAATCCTTATTTTGACGATACTTTTTAGGCGTGTATTTTTCCTTTGCAATTTTTTTAGCAAGGCGCATTGTAGCAAGCAGGCTGGCGCGGAGCAGTTCCCTGTCCTCATCATCTTCTACCGTGCCGCCCATAGCAGCCATTGCATTCTGATTATCAAGGTCAGCAAGCATTTTTTCAAGGTCAGCGGCAATTTGGCGTTCATCGCGTGGAGATAGGGTAGTATCATTAAGAGGCTTATTATCTTCCCAGCCCATTAAATAGCCGGGAGAAACATTTAGTGCTTTAGCTATAATTTCGATTTGAGTAATAGGAACTTTTTTTATAAAGCCAGTTTCATAGCGCTGTAAAGTAGACTTACTTATGCCAGTTAAATCTGATAGGTCCTGATAAGATAAATCTAATTCTTGCCTGCGGTTTTTTATTCTATTGATAATTTCATTAACTTCTAACTCGCCCATTTTATAAAATTCCTTTCAATCTTTTGTAAACTAATAATATCATAAATGCAACGAAAAGTAAAACAAAAAATAAAAAATCGTTGCATTTATGCTTGACATAGTAAATTGAGAATGGTAATATATGTGTAGCATAAATGCAACGAAAGGAAGTGATAAAATGAATCTTGCTAAATTGAGAGGAGCATTAGCAGAAAAAGGTATGACGCAGCGCGAATTGGCAGAAAAGCTTAATTTGAGCACGAAAGCTGTTAATGAAAAACTTAATGGTAAAGTTAAAATTACAGTTGATGAGGCAGCTGCGATGAGTAAAATTTTAAAGCTGGAAAATCCAACTTTAATTTTTTTTAGCTAATATGTAGCATAAATGCAACGAAAGGAAGTGATAAAATGCAGCAACGTATGAACGCGAAGGAATATGCTAAAACGCGCGGGCTGCCGGTGGAAACTATCCGCAGGTTGTGTCGGACCAATGTGCTGCGATATGTGCAGCGCGGCAAGGTTTATCTGGTAAACATTGCATGCGCCGATGCTTACTTTGAAGCAGAGGAAACACGGCGGCAAGAAAAAACACAACGGCGCACGGCTTTTAAGCCGATAAATATGCGCCCGGCAAATTTTAAAGCCCAGCTTGCAGATTTACGCGCGGAAATTTTATAGGAGGTGTAGTAATGAAAAAAGCATACATTATTGCTGGCATTGCCGCAATCCTTACGGCGATTATGATTGCCTTTCCGCCGCAAGCAGAACCGGCAACAGAGAAAATTGTCGTCCCGGAACGAGTTTACTGTGGCGATACACTTAATGCAGTGTGCAGCAGGGCTGCAATCGAACACGGCGATGTGCGCGATGACCTGCGCGCTATTGTTTACGATACGCGCCAGCATAACAATCTGCCGGCAAACGATTTAATCCAGCCCGGCGACATCATACTGGTGGAATTGGAAGTGCCTGCCGATGCGCTGGGAAGACGCTAGGCACAGAATTTGCGCTGAATGCGGCAAGGCTTACGCCGTTAGCAAGTTATGCAAGCGCAAACATTATGTCTGCCCGCGTTGCGCTAAAAAACATCTGCGCAGGGGAGGTAAAAATATTGCCAGGAGAAAATGAAAAGAACCGCCAGTGCTGGAACACTGACGGCTCAAGGTGAAGTTGGAATCGCTTCACCTGTATTATACCACAGATTGGAGGTATAGAGTATGGAAAAAGCTGTTGAGATTTATTTTTACTGTAACGAAATGCAGAAAGCCTTGGATGAAATAAAACGAAATGTAGATTTTATCAATGAGGCGCTTGGTAATAATCCGGAAACGGATTTTAGAAATAAAAGAATTGCAGCACAAATTGATAATGTAGCCAGCAAATGCCTTAAGCTTCATTATTTATCAATTGATGCGCTGACGGAGGTGCAAAACGATGCTGAAACTGTATGAATATGATGAAAAGCTGGCAAACCTGCTGGCTTTAGATTTAGACCGCGCAGTAGATACTGAAACCGGCGAGATTTTAACTGCCGAGGAAGTTAACAACTTGGTAATGGAGCGCAACGCCAAAATTGAAGGCTGCATGTTGTTTTATCTGGAACGCGACGCCGAGGAGGCGGCATTGGATGCTGAAATTAAAAAGCTGACGGCGCGCAAAAAAGCGATTACTGCCAAGAAAAACTGGATTAAAGCCTATGTGGCTGCCAGCCTGAACGGCGAAAAATTTGAAACTCCGCGCGTTAAAGGTTTTTACCGCAAATCAGAATTAGTAGCTATTGACGTTCCGGTTGAAAAGCTGCCGGAAGAATACCTGCGTATTAAAGCAGAGCCGGACAAGACTTCCATCGGCGTGGCACTGAAAAAGGGTATTAAAATTCCCGGCGCAAGCATCGTTGTTAAAAATAATTTAATCATCAAATAGGAGGTAAAAACTATGGGCGTACCTGTACTTGTAATGGGCGCATCTGGCAGCGGCAAATCTGCCAGCCTGCGAAACTTTGAGCCAAGCGAAGTCGGCATTTTTAATGTGGCAAGCAAACCGCTGCCGTTTCGCAAACAGCTCCAGCTTGTAAATAAAGCAACCTACGGCATTATCCAAGCTGGCTTAAAGAAAAATAACCTGCGCTGCTATGTAATTGATGACAGCCAATATTTAATGGCGTTTGAGCAGGTTGCAAAAGCAAAGGAAGCAGGCTACGGAAAGTATACTGACATGGGCACAAATTTTATAAATTTGGTCCAATTCGTTATACTGAACACTTCGCCTGATACTATCGTTTATTTTCTGCACCACGCTGAGCAGACGGAACTGGGCAAAATCAAAGCCAAAACCGTTGGCAAGTTAATTGATAACTGGCTGACGCTGGAAGGCATGTTTTCCATCGTACTGCTTGCAGAAACGGACGGCAAGGAACACTGGTTTGCCACGCAGAGCGATGGTTATTCCACGGCGAAGTCGCCGATGGACATGTTCCCGGAAAAAATTCCGAACGATTTAAAAGCTGTTGATGCAGCAATCAGAGATTATTACAACTTAGGAGGCAACGAAGAAGATGAAAAAGATTAATTGGGGCGAAGTAGAAGAAGCACAGAATTTTACCCGCATTTGTGCTGGTGGGTATGTATGCCGCGTTGTAAAGGTAGAGGATGACCCGCAGAAAGAATACCTTAAAATTTGGTGCGACCCTGTGGAAGGGGAGTTTAAGGATTTTGGCACAAACGCTGAACAGCGTACCGGTCAGGATTGGAACTATATCCGTTTTTACCGTAGCTACAAATCTACGGCGCTGAATTTTTTTAAGGCGTGGCTTTCTGCACTGGAAAAATCAAATCCCGGTAAATTCAGCGCCAACAATTTTGACGGCGACGAAAGTAAGATGGTTGGGCTGCGTGTGGGCCTTGTAATTGCTGACGAAGAATACCTTAAACAAGATGGGAAAAAAGGTTTGCGTACTTATGTGCACAAGGTTTTAACTCCGGATGAAATCAGGGCAGGCAAGTTCCGTGTGCCGGATATGAAGCTGCTGCCGCCGTCAGCGGCTTCGGCATCGGCTGCGCCGGAAGCAGACCCTTATGACTGCCCGTTCTAATAAACTTACTTTTGCCGATATTCAACCGTTTTTAACGAACGCTAAAAGAAGGAATGGTGGTCAAATCGAAGCAGGCTGTCCGGTCTGCGGCGATGACCACCACCTTTATATAAAAGAAGAAAACGGCAAGCTGCTGTGTTATTGCCAAAAATGTAACGCAAAAGGCCCGGAGATTTTTAAGGCTTTCCGGCGGATGGGCGCAAAACCGGCGGAACAGCCCGAACCGGAGCCACCCAAAATTGTGGAAAATTACAGCCACGTTTATAAAAATCCCGATGGCAGCGTTGCATATTATAAGCAGCGCATTAAATACAATAACGGCAAAAAGAAGTTTACATTTTATTGGATAAATACCGAAACAGGCGAAAAAATCTATTCTAAACCGGAAGGCTGCAATAATCTTTATAACCTTAACCTGCTGGAAACCGCGATAAGGGAACACACCACAGATACGGTTTACATTGTGGAAGGCGAAAAGTGCGCCGACGCTATGGTTAAAAACGGTTTGCTTGCAACAACAGCCAACACCGGCGCGCAGAAAAATATTAAGTTGTCTGCCATAGATAAGCAGATTTTAAATGCCTTTGTAACGCGCATCGTAATACCTGATAACGACGATAAGGGCATGGATTACGCAGCAGCATTCGCTGACGTAAAAGTCCTGCCAATGACGGAATTTTGGGCTGATTGCCCGCCGAAAGGCGATGTCGCCGATTATTTTGCCAAAGGCCTGCCCGCAGAGGCAATAAAAAATTATAAGTTCCCAGAGCCGGTTAATTTTGACCGGGAATATTTTGAAAAACTTGACCGCTGGCAGATGATTGACAACAGTTTGTTTGAAGCCATTTTTGCCATTACGGAACCGGCGGAACGTGAACGCATTGTTGCGATGGCAAGCATCCGCGCCACGGCGTTAGGCGTAAGCAGAAGTTTTGACAGATGCTGGAAAGCATTTTTAGGTGCACAGGCAGCTAAAAATATAACATCTGACAATATGACTAAGTTTCCAGGGCAGTTATTTGCACTGCGATGCGGCGAGTGGACTGCGGATGCCGGAGGCGTAAAAAAGAACATGGCCCAAAGCAACGGCAACTTCCGCTGGGAGTTTGCAAGCCCTATTCCTATTATGCCGGTAGAAGTGTTGGTGAATGTTGAGGATAACACAGAACGGCTGCGCATAGCGCTTTTTAAAGAAGGCACGTGGCGCAGCATTGTAGTTCCGCGCAGCCAGGTTGCCAGCAACAGCAAAATAATAGAACTGGCGGATATGGGCCTTGAAGTTAACAGCGATAACAGTAAGCTGCTTGTTAAATATCTGGCTGATGTTGTGGCGCTTAACCCGGATATACTGCCGCGCGTTAAATCAATCGGGCATCTCGGTTGGGCTGAAAAAGATTTTATTCCGTATACAGACGAGATAAAGCTGGACTGCGAGGAACAGTATAAATCGCTTGTCAATGCCATTGCCAGCAAAGGCACACTGGAAGAATGGACGGAATTTGTAAGGCCGCTGCGTAAAAATATTTATCTGCGGCTGATATTGGCGGCAAGTTTTGCTTCGCCGCTTATCGCTAAAGTTGGCGCATTGCCGTTTGTGCTGCATTTATGGGGCGGCACCGGCAGCGGCAAAACGGTTGGCGCAATGGTAGCGGCTTCTATTTGGGGCAACCCGCGCTTTGGCGCGATGGTGCGCACTATGAACATGACCATTAACAGCATGATGGCTACTGCAGCGCTGTTGAAAAATATTCCGTTTTTTGGCGATGAGCTGCAAACGATTAAGAGCCGCTATGAAAATTACGATACGCTTATAATGCGCGTTTGTGAAGGCGTAGACCGCGGGCGCATGACCAATACAACACTGCAAAAACAAAGCACTTGGCAAAATGCTTTTATTTTTACCGGCGAGGAACCGTGTACGCAGTCATCTTCCGGCGGCGGCGTAAAAAACCGCGTTATCGAAATTGAGTGCGACCACGTTGTAGTGGAGGACGGCAACGGCGTTGTAAATTACATTAACAGCCATTATGGCTGTGCCGGGCGCGAATTTATTGAGCAGTTAAAAAGCCGCCCGGATTTAGCGAAGGAATATCAGTCAATTTTTAAAACACTGCTGGAGTTATCCAAAAGCACCGAAAAACAGGCAATGGCTATGGCTTTAATGCTGCTTGCCGATGCTGTTGCAACGCGGCACATTTTTAAAGATAACGATGTGCTGGATTTTGAAGCGGTACTGCCGTTTTTAAAATCGGTGGCAGAGATTGATACGGCGGAACGTGCCTTTGCGATGATAACCGACATTATTGCCGAAAACAGCGATAAATTTGAGCAGACCTATGATAAAGCCAGCAACCTGGCAACGTGGGGTAAATTGAACAGCGACGGCAGCATTTTAATAAATAAAACTGTACTGGAACGCGAACTTGGCAAAGTCGGCTTTGATTTTACCGCTGTTAAAAAGAAGTGGGCGGCAAAGGGGTATTTGGCTTTAAATTCGCAGGGACGATATTATGTTCAGACGAGTGTTTGCGGAATTATGGGCAGTTTCGTGCAATTAAAACTCAAAATGTAAGGAATGTAAGGATGATGTAAGTATTCTGAAAATTTTAAAACCTGCGTTACAAGCGGCTTTATAGAACTTTCCTTACAATACTTACATTCCTTACATAAAATAAACACTCACATGGAAATTTTTACTTTTCATTTTTTATTTTATATATATTCGATATACCTTAGCAAATTGTGTAAGGAATGTAAGGAAAACTGCTTGAACCCAGAGCAGAAGCGGAGTTTCAGAACTTACATTTTGAAAAAACATGTAAGAAAAACTTACATTTTGGAAGAAGGTGATTAAAATAATAACCTTACGACCTTATCAGCAGCAGCTTATAGATAATATCCGGCAGTCAATCAAATCGGGGCATAAAAATGTTTGTGCTGTGCTTGGCTGCGGCGGCGGTAAATCGGTAATACAGGGCAGCATAGCCAGTATGGCTACGGCGCAGAAAAATCAGGTGCTGTTTTTGGTGCATCGCAAAGAGTTGTGCCGGCAAATAGAGCAGACCTTTATTGCCTGCGGCGTTGATTTGATGTACTGCAACATTGGCATGGTGCAGACTGTATGCCGCAGGCTGGGTAAAATATCTGCTCCGCGTCTGATAATTACTGATGAATGTCATCACTGCCTGTCTGCCAGTTACCGCAAAATTTACGCCTATTATCCGCAGGCTACGCTTTTGGGTTTTACTGCTACGCCGGCGCGGATGAACGAGGGCGGGCTTGGCGCAGTGTTTGATGACCTGATTATGTCGGTATCTACAAGCTGGCTGATAGAAAACCATTATTTATCGCCTTATAAATATTACGGCGTGGAACTGGCCGATACCAGCAAGCTGCACACTAAAAACGGCGACTATGATAAGCGGGAAGTTGAGGAGCTTATGAATAAGTCGGCAATTTTTGGCAGCGCGGTAGAAAACTGGCTGAAACTGGCAAATGGAAAGAAAACTATCGTATATTGCAGCAGCATTGCAACAAGTCAGGCTACAGCAGAGGCTTTCTGTGAAGCCGGTATCAGTGCGGCACACCTTGATGGCACAACGCCGCAGGCAATCCGCGAAGCTACGGTGCAGGCGTTCAGAAACGGCGAAATTACCGTGCTGTGCAATGTAGATTTGTTCGGCGAAGGATTTGATGTGCCGGACTGCGAAGCCGTGGTTTTACTACGGCCGACCAAAAGCCTGACACTGCACATTCAGCAGTCTATGCGCAGTATGCGGTATAAAGAAGGTAAGACGGCACTGATACTTGACCATGTTGGCAACTTTACCCGGCACGGCTTACCGGATGATGAACGGGAGTGGACGCTGGAAGCAAAGCCTAAAAAGGATAAAGCAGAAATTAAAGTTAAGCAGTGCCCGGTGTGCTTTGCGGTTGTAAAAAATACAGCAAAGGAGTGCCCGCTTTGCGGATATGAATTTAAGCCGCAGGAACGTGCGGAACGGGAGGTTATTGACGATGTTATTTTGCAGGAAATATCCCGCAGGCCGTACGATGATTACAAAAAATGCAAAACGTTTTTTGAACTGGATATTTTTCGCCGGGCCAAAAAATATAAATTTGCCTGGTCTCTGCATAAAGCAGTCGAATTGAAAATACAGATACCAGATAAGTATAAATGGATGGCGTACAGAATGGGGCTGATAGCATGAATATTTTTTCGACACGTTTAAAAATAGCCCGCGAAAAAGCAGGCATAACACAAAAAGAACTTGCCGAAAAATTGAATGTGCCTGCGCCAATGATAAGCAGATATGAAACAAGCGATACAGAACCACGAATAGGCTTTGTAGCTAAAACAGCACAAATTTTGGGAGTGTCTGCTGATTTTCTTATAGGAGTGAAAGCAATGAACGAAACTGACCTGATGCACAGCGTAATGTTGGAAGCGTCGAAGGCCGGGAACATGATATTCCGGGCCAATGTTGGCAAAGTGCGTATGGCAGATGGGCGCTGGTTTGATACAGGCCTGCCGAAAGGGCACAGCGATTTGTACGGTTTCCGCCCGGATGGCAGGGTGTTTTATGTTGAAACAAAAATGCACCCGCGTGTGCCGACGCCGGAACAGGTGCGTTTTTTGCAGGCTGTAATAAAACGCGGCGGTATCGGCGGTGTGGCTTACAGCGTTGATGAAGCTATGGAAATTATAGCGTGGCTGCCGGAAACGCAGAAACGCGTTAAGGAGGCGCTTGATAAATGGGCTTTGAAGATTTCGGCGAAGTGATTACTGACCCGTACCGGGACTTGCACCCGGAAGACAGTGAAAAATGGTTGCGGCTGCTGGCTGTTGCGAGCAACATTGACAGTGAGTTTTATGCGGTACTGCTTTATCTGCGTGCAACTGGCACAATATTGCGGCCGCATCCAAAATTCCGCTGGAAACTGGTGCCGGTTGTTGGGGTTAACGGATGGCAAAGCTATGAGGAATACCAGCGCGAGGCTGTGCATTTAAAGCCGTGGCAGGATAAATTGGTTGATATTTTGGCGGGATTGAAGTAATGAGGTATAAACATGAAAAACAAGAAACGGAAAATCATTAAAAATTGCACAAATTGTAGTGAATGTGTATATATCGGCGATGGCGACTTTGCTTGTATGGCTTACAAACCTGTTGTTGTAATGGAAGATTTTAATATACCGACAGATGACTATTTTTATTGCGGAGGTAAATATTGGGAATATGATAATTAGACAAAAGAATTACGTTGAAATGTAGTAGAGGTGGAGGTGAAGCGATGATTTACTTAACCAACGCGCAAAAACAGACGCATATTTTAGATGTCTGCTGCGGCAGTAAGAAGTATTTAGGGGGCGATGATAATGTATAAACCCTTAGCCGATAGCACCTTAATGGGTATGACCAAAAAAGAAATTATTGAGCAACTAAGAATAGCTGAACATAATTTTAAGGCAATGGAAGAAACAGTAAACCAACAGGCAGAAAATTTCAAAAAGTTACTTGCGGAAGAACGCCAACACGGGCATTGGATTGAAATAAATCCCAAAAAAGGCAAAGGTTTTTATCGCTGCAGTGTTTGCAATGGAGCAGTTGGTTTGTATGATGATGGATTTTATTGCCAATGGTGCGGTGCAAAGATGGACGGTGAAAACAATGGATGATTCGATGTGGAATTTTTTAAAAAACGGAAAACAGAAAAGTAATATTCCAGTTTTAAAAAATTTAGTGAATACTTTAATCAAAATGACAACGCAAAAAACAGCAGGGCAACGAGATGATAAACCGAACGATGTGCCATTTGAAAGTTTGGAGATGTTGAAATGGGCAATAATTTGTGAAGCAGTTGCATTAGTTTTATCGGGTGATTTAGATAAAATTGAGGTGGTAAAAAATGGCCGAACCTGTTAGCCGCTGTTGCAAGAACTGTGAAACACGCAGCGTGAATTGTCATGCTACTTGCGAAAAGTATCTTGCATACCGCAAAATGCGGAACAAAATAAACGCAGCACGCCAAAAAGAAAAGATAAAAGATACATTGGAAATGCAGCGATTGCAGAAAGCTAAAGATGTTATGCTTTCCAAAAAGCAACGAGGAATGAGGTGATAACAATGTTGATTAACTGCTTAAAGTGTTACCGCATTCATAAATGTGGTGATAATAAATACTATTGCCCATTTTTAGGTGTTAATCCATGCATCCGCGGCGAGCATTATATATTCTGCCCGCCAAAACCTAAAAATAAGCAAGTTCGGCCGCCAGAACAGCAATTGAAAATACCGGAATATGTTCCGGTACAGCGCAGGCGTGGAAGTCATGGCGTGGGTGCCAATGTTGACTGGGCAAAATATCATAATGAGATTTTTACCAGGCTCGCCAAAGATGAGCCGCTGGCAGTTATTGCAAAAAGCCTGGGCCTGCCGCAAGGTACATTAAATTATTATGTTAACCGCTACCGTTAAAGGAGTGATATATTGACTAAGGACGAGTTAAAGAAAAAACTTCGCAGTGCTTTTGCTATACAGAAACAGATTGAAGCTGAATATGTAGAGCTGCAAAACCTGCGCGATAACGCAAGCCGCATAACACCGGCGTACAGTTTGGCGCCGGGTGGTAGCGGTACTGGGCAGCGAATTGAAAATGCTATGGCAAAAATTGTAGATGCAGAAAATATAATTCAGTCTGAAATGGAAATTTTGATGGTAGCGCTTGGCGAAATCCGTCAGCTTATCACATTGGTTGATGACCCGGTTTTAAGGCTGATACTACATAAGCGCTACTTGTGCTATCAAAAATGGGAGCAGATTGCGGCGGACTTGAATTATAGCTATAGGCGTGTGTTACAAATGCATGGACGAGCGTTAAGCGTAATCTTAAAAAAGATTGCATAGAATTTCACATATTGACAATGCTATAATGTATAATAGCAAAAGCGATAAGATAAAGAACAATTCAGGCATTAGATAGCACCTTTCCCGTGAAAGCCGTCAGTTAATAGCTGGCGGCTTTTGTGGTATATGGAAGCCGCTGATGTCCACAAGAGAAAAACATTCGGTAGGTACTTTCTGGAGAAAAAACAAGCCGAGGGTCTTCCGAGCCCCAAAAAAAGTTTAGATATTAAAAAAATTTAATTGATTTCTTTCTTTTGTGAGAGGACACGAAAAGAGGTGAGGCAGTTTGGCAGGTAAAAACAAGCCGCAAAAACGCGGCAACACAGCAGATTTGGCGGAATTATTGATGATTACCACAAGGCGTGTAAACCAACTTGTTGCAGAGGAAGTCATAAACCGTGAACCGGAAGGAGATTTTGTCCTGCCGGCTGCTATTGCCGCATATTACGAGTACAAAAATTCTGATTCAGATGAGGCCGAGTATTTGGAGGAAAAAGCCTGGCATGAAAGGGCAAAACGCCAGCTGGCAGAACTTGAACTGCAAAAACGTAAAAATGAAGTACACGATGCTGCCGATGTTGAACTTGTAATGACAGATATGCTTACCAATCTGCGCAGTCAGCTTTTGGGGCTGCCTGCAAAAATGGCGCCGCAGCTTGCCAATAGGGATAAAGACTTTATCGACCAGGCGTTAACTGACGAAATACACGCAAGGCTGACGGAATTAAGCGATTACAGCCCGGGCATGTTTACAGGAGGCAGCAATGGAACAGAAAACAGTTAAGCTGTTTCAGCGCATCGCCAAAATAGCACTGCGGCCGCTGCCGAATTTAACCGTTTCAGACTGGGCAGACAGGTACAGAATGCTGTCCAGTGAAGCATCGTCCGAGCCTGGGCGCTGGCGTACCGACCGTGCGCCGTATCAGCGCGAGATTATGAACGCTTTTACCCAGTACAAAATCTGGAAAATTGCAGTAATGTCTGCTTCGCAGATTGGCAAGTCGGACATTATGAATAACGTAATCGGGCGATATTCGCACCTTGCGCCTGCGCCAATCATGATGATACAGCCGACAATTGAAATGGCGCAGGACTACAGCAAAAGCCGAATCGCGCCGATGATAAGAGATACCAAAGTGCTGCGCGAGATTTACCGCGATGTGAAAACACGCGAAACCGGCAACACTATCCTTTCAAAAATCTTTCCCGGTGGCCGTCTTATCATGGGCGGCGCAAACAGCCCGGCAGGACTTGCCAGCAGGCCTATTAAAATACTGCTGGCCGATGAGGTTGACCGTTTTCCGGACAGCGCAGGCACAGAAGGCGACCCGGTTGACCTGGCTGCCAAACGTATGACAACCTTTTGGGATAAACGCCTGGGGCTGTTTTCTACGCCTACAATAGTGGGCGAAAGCCGCATTGAGGAGGAATACCTGCAAGGAACGCAGGAGGAATGGCAGCACGAATGCCCGAACTGCCACGAATATCACTTGTTAACCCACCGGCAGATGGTAACTGACCATCAGACGGTAGTAGATAAAAAAGGCAATAAACACGCAACGGTGCACAGCGTTAAATGGCGCTGCCCTGACTGCGGTTTTAGCTTTACAGAAGAACAGATGCGGCGCGCACCGCAGAAATTTGTTGCGCAAAATGCTTCGGCGCTGGCGAAAGGCGTCCGGAGCTTTTTTGTTAACTGCTGGACTTCGCCCTGGCTGACATGGGCTGGGGTAATGCAGGAATGGCTGGAGGCCGAGGGCGACCCGGAGCGTGAAAAGGTTGTTGTAAATACCCGCTTTGGTGAGCCGTATGAACGCAAAGGCGCCTTTGAAAGCACAGATAAATTTTTACAACGCCGCGAGCCTTACGGCGCAGAGCTGCCGGACGGCGTTTTGATATTAACGGCGGCGGTGGACGTGCAAGACAACCGTCTTGAATATGAAATCTGCGGCTGGGGCAAAGGCGAGGAATGCTGGGGCATTAAAAAAGGCATTATCCTTGGCGTGCCGGAGAATCAGGAGGTTTGGGCGGCTTTAGATGAGCAGCTTGACCGCGAATACCGGTTTAAAAACGGCACCGGTCTTATCGTTCCCCGTACCTTTATCGACAGCGGCGGCCATTACACAAAAGAAGTTTACGCATACAGCCTGCGGCGCTTGGCACGGCAGTGTTTTGCGGTAAAAGGCGCATCGACTGCCGGTGTGCCGATTATCCATAAATACGCGAAAGTGACAACGGTGCGCGGGCGTACAATACCGCTTGTGCTGATCGGCACGGACAGCGGCAAACAATACGTTATGGACAGGCTTTCCATCAGCGTGCCCGGGCCGAAATACTTCCATTTCCCGCTGGACAAGCAGGAAAATGAAGCCGTCAGCGAGATTTTGTGGAACCGCGGCTATGATGATATTTATTTCCGCGGGCTTATTGCTGAACAGAAGGTTGCCCGCAAGAAAAATGGGCGTGTGGTATGGCAATGGGAAAATATCGCCAAGGATAAGCGAAATGAACCGCTTGACCTGCGCGTTTATAACCTTGCTTGCCTGCATAGCATGAATGTGGACTGGGAACAGCTGGAGCAGTTGGTTAACAGCGGAAATATTGACGAGAAACCGCAAAAAAGTGCGCTGAAAGTCCCAAAAACCGCCGGAAAACGCAGTTTTGGGTGCATAAAACGTGGTTTAAGAGGTGATTTTTAATAGCAAACGCAACTTAAAAGCTTGCGATTGATGTTAAAAGTTGCGTTTAAGAGGTGATTAACTTGGCAAATTCGGCATTAAATATGCGATTAAAACAGTATTTAGAGGCTGAAAAGGCTATTTTGATAGCCGGACAAAGCTATAAAATTGGCAACCGCACGCTGACGAGGGCGGATTTAGCGGAGATACGGGATGAAATTCGGAGCCTGATGGCGGCCGGTGCAACCGTTGACGGCAGCGGAAATGGGCGCGGGCGCCGCGCTTTGCAGGTTATTATGCGCGATTAAGGAGGCAAAACCATGAAAAAACGTAATAAAACATACCCGGCACGGGCGCGGCACCCCACCAACCGCGGGGCAGCTCCGTCCGTAAAAAACAGCGGCTACAGCGAAGGCGGGGCAAGTCGAACAAGGACGGCTTTGCGTGGTTATTACCCCCTAAAATCCAGTACGAAAGCGGACTTTGACGTTAACCTGCCCCTCCTGCGTAACCGCAGCACCGATTTATTTTATAATTCGGCGGTTGGCGCCGGCGCGATTAACAGCAGCCGTAATAATGTTATCGGCGCGGGCCTTAGAGTTTCGCCGAAAATTGATTATAAGCTGCTGGGCTTAACAGCGGAACAGGCAAAGGAATGGCAGCGCAACACGCTGCGTGAATTTAACCTGTGGGCGGAAAGTAAAGCCTGCGACCTGTATCGTAAAAACAATTTTTACGATATGCAGGACATTGTTTACCTGTCTTATCTGATTGACGGTGACGCCTGGGCGGCGATTAAATACCGTAAGCCTCTGCCGGGCTGCCCGTACTGTACGCGCATCCAGTTGTTTGAAGCAAGCCGCGTCTGCAATCCTGACGCAACAACCGCATTCGGCCCGGTATCGCCGTGGGCGGTGGAAACAATCAATCCGAAAAACGGCAACCGCATTATCAGCGGCGTGGAGATTGACGCGGACGGCGCTGTTGTTGCTTACTGGATAGCCAACCGCGTGCCGTTTGACCTTACAAATCCGGCAGGCAAGTTGGATTGGGTAAGGGTAGAGGCATACGGCAGGCGCAGCGGGCGTCTTAATGTGCTGCAAATCAGCCACGAGGAACGGCCGGAGCAGTACCGCGGCGTGCCGTACATTGCACCGGCAATCGAAGTGCTAAAGCAGGTCAGCCGCTATACATCGGCAGAGCTGACAGCGGCAATCGTAAAAAGCTATTTTACGCTGTTTTTCACATCGAAAGACAGCAGCACCGGCGATATGGGCGATGTGCTTAACAGCACTTACGCACCACATGAAAGAGTTGTGCCGGAGGATTTGGACGGTATTGAGGTTGGCGCAGGTACACTTAACCTGCTGCCGGAAGGCATTGATGTTAAAGCCATTGACGGTAGTCGCAATCTGTCAACCTTTGAACCGTTTGTAAATAACCTTATCTGCCAGATTGGCGCATCGCTGGGCATACCGTCAGAGGTATTGCTTAGCCGTTTCCAGTCGTCTTATTCGGCTGCGCGCGCAGCATTATTACAGGCTGCGGCGGTGTTCCGTACAAGGCGCACCTGGTTTGCCCGTGATTTTTGCAAGCCGATTTATGAAGCGTGGCTGGCGGAAGCCGTTGCCATTGGCCGCGTAAAAGCGCCAGGCTTTGGCAGCGACCCTGTTATTACTAAAGCGTGGAGCGGCGCAGACTGGTTCGGACCTGTTATGGGCTTACTTGACCCGGTTAAGGAAGTTAACGGCGCGGCACTGCGCATTAAGTATGGTTTATCCACGGCAGAACGCGAGGCGGCAGAACTTACCGGTACTGATTTTGACAGCAATGTTGATCAGATTGCCATCGAACACGGTACCTGGCAAGGTAAAGGGCTTGAAGTGCCGCGGGCAGATAATACAGGCGGGGGAGGTGAAGCGAATAATGCCGAGTAAATTTTGGCAGGTAAAAAACGAAGTTAACGGTAACAGTGAAATCCTGTTATATGGGCCAATCGCAGGAGAGCGTAGCTGGTGGGGCGATGAAGTAACGCCCCGGTCTTTTGCGGAAGACCTGGAAAGCCTGAACGGTAAAGATGTGACTGTTCGCATTAACAGCGGTGGGGGTGATGTTTTCGCTGCGCACGCTATCCATAACCAGCTTATTGCATATAAAGGCAAAGTAACCGTTGTTATTGACGGGCTGGCGGCATCGGCGGCGACAATTATTGCCGTAGCCGGTGACAGAATTATTATGCCATCTAACGCACTATTTATGATTCACAACCCGGCAATCGGATTAAGCGATTATTATGGTGCGGAGGAACTGGTGCAAGCTGTTAATGCGTTGAACGCTATTAAAGACAGCATTGTTGCGGCGTACCGTAAACGCTGTAAGGCAAGCGCCGAGGAATTGGCGGCAATGATGGACGCAGAAACGTGGATGGGCGCAGCAGAGTGCCTGGAAAAAGGTTTTGTTGATGAAATTCAGGGCAGCGTCAGCCCTGTTTTAAACGGCAGCAGCCTTGTAGTTAATAGCGTTAACTTTAACATTAAAAATTTTAAAAATCAGGATGCGCTGAAAGCGTGCATCCAAAATCAGACGGAGGTAAAAAGTATGAACAACAAACTGGAGGCATTTTTAAATGGCCTTGGCTTGAAACTTGTTGACGAAAATCAGCCCACGGCATCGGTGCAGAATGTGGCGCCCCAGCAGCCGGCAGTGGACGCAGAACAGATTGCTAAAAATGCGGTGGAAGCTGAACGCCAGCGCGTAGCAGAACTGGAAGCACTGGACGGCGGCGATAATCAGGCGGTAGCGGCTATTATTGCCGAAGCAAAGAAAAACGGCAAAACTGCTGACGATGTAAAACCGTACATTGACGCAGTAAAAACTGTGCCTGCCGTACAGAACGCTGCACAGCAGCTTGTTGCCAACATGATTGGCGATAATAAAGCAAGCGGTGTGGAGGGCATCGGCACTGGTGCAGTTGATGAAGCTGCCTTGGAAAAAGCGGCAGACGCCAAAGCCATGGACGCCATGGCGCAGGTAATGAATAAAAAATTCGGAGGTGCAAAATAATGGCTTATGTAGAAGAATTGCAAGGCGTACATTATGACGAACTTATTGGCGGCACGGCAATTACGCCCCTTACTCAAAACGGTTCACTTTCCGGCGTTGCTGCTAAAACCGTAGTGCCTAAAGGCACTTTGCTGGCGGTTGACAGCACCAGCGGCAAATTTGTTGTCGCGGCTAAAGCCGGAAGCAGCGTGCCGGTGGCTTCTGCCGTACTGGCGGCGGAGGTTACGCAGGGCGATGACACCAGCGACATTTCCGTAACCGCGTATGTCCGCGGGCTGTTTAACCGTGAAAAGCTTGTTGCCGCCAGCGGTGATACCGTTGACGCGCACGAAGCAGAACTGCGTGACGTTGGCATTTACCTGACTAGCATTAAAGCGTAAAGGAGGATCACAATGATTAATCTTGACGATACCAGAACCCTTTTAGGCGTGGTGGAGCGCAGCTTTAAACCTACCACTACCCTTGTCGATACCTTTTTCCCGGAAGTGCGTACCTTTGTTACCGAAACCGTAGAGATGGAATACCGCAAAGGCACGCGCAAAATGGCGCCGTTTGTAGTGCCCGGCACTAAAGGCGTAAACATGGCGCGTAGCGGCAGCCAGCTGCGCGTATATAAAGCGCCGCTGATGAAGCCGAAACGTGTAATCGAAGCCTCGGACCTTATGCGCCGCGGCTTTGGCGAAACCGTGTATAGCCAGCGTACCCCGGCGGAACGTGCCCAGGCGCTGCGCGCTTACGATATGGCAGAGCTGATTGACAGCATTGCCCGCCGCGAGGAATGGATGGCGGCGCAGGCGCTTATCGGCGGCAGCTATCAAATTGCCGGTTATGCCGATGACGGCAAGACCACGATTATTGACACCGTAACCTTTGACGGCTTCGATAATAAAATTACCATCAGCGGCAGCGGCTTAACCTGGGATAATACCACTACCGCAAAACCTTATGACGACATCGGCGACGCTTCCCAGACTATCCGCCGCAACGCAGGTTTAATTCCGACCGTTGCCATTTGCTCCGCGAATGTAGCAAATTACTTGATTAACAATGAGCAGCTGCGCCAGTATATGCTGGTGCCGAGCCGCGATAACCTGGCGCTCTTGTCTATTCAGCCGCGCCTGGTACGTCCGGAGCTGATGCGCGTCGGTTATATCTCCGCACTGAGCCTTGACATTTACGCTTATGACGGCGGCTATGAGGACGAGGACGGCACCTTTACTCCGTATATTCCGGATGACCACATGATTATCGGCATCCCCGGCCGCGGCAAACGCCTGTACGGCGCTGTAACCCAGCTGGAAGCAGACCGCCAGTATTACACCTATGAAGGGCAGTACATCCCGAAAGTAACGGTTGACCTGGAAAGCGACACCAGCAGCCTTGCCATGAGCAGCCGCTGCGTAATCTGCCCCGAATTTATGGACGACTGGGCTGTTCTTAAAGTTAAATAAGGGGGCTAAACAATGAAAATCCGTATTAAAAAGTTTAAACTGCGTTATGAAGGTTACACCTTCGGCGCAGGTGCGGAAATTGATATTCCGGAGGCAGAAGCTAAAAAGCTGGTAGCCGAAAGCCCGGAGCAGTTTGAATATGTGCCAGACACGCTGGAAGAAGCTGCCGAAAAAGCTAAAATCATCGTTACCGATAAGGAAACCGGAGAAGAAAGCTTTAACCTCGACGGCATGACGGTAGCGCAGCTGAAAGAATTTGCCAAGGAAAACGGCATCGACATCGGCGAAGCGACCAAAAAGCAGGACATTATCGATGCTATTGCTGCCGCAGCTGAACCGCAGGAGCCGGAAGGGTTGCCGCAGGTTGATCTTAAAGGCACCGTAAAATGACCGAGTTTGAAAAACAGATTGCCGCGGATAACGCGGCAGTCTTTATCAATGCGCTGGAATTTGCAGGAGAACATAACCTTAACGGAACAACATGCAAAGCTATTTTGCAGGATATATCCGTGGCAGATGCCGACATTGACGCACGTAACCGCATTGCCTACGGCGGCATTTACGGTAGCAGGCTTTTAGTAAACTGCCTAAAGGCTGGCCTGCCGGAAGTGCCGGCGCCGGGCAGTGGCTTTAATGTTGACGGTAAATTCTACTTTGTGGAAAGCTGTGCGGATGATATGGGGATTTTAACTATACAATTGGCGGCGAATGAAAGATGATTAGCATAAGCATTGATGAAAAACTTGTAAAAGAGGCTTATGACCTTTTTGCTGATAATCATAAAGTTGTCCGTATTGCAGCGGCGAAAGCTATTAACCGTGCAAATACCGCAGTGCAGAAAGAAGTTTCTAAGGCTATACGCAAAAACTACGAGATTTCTGCAAAGAACATCAAAAAAGGCTTTAAACTGAAACGCGCTACTGCCGGGCAACCGATAGGCGCGGTAATAAGCCGTGGCGCACCAACGCTGATTACACGTTTTAAATTAAAGCCTGACCCTACCAAAATGATGGCAGCACTGCGCAGCGGCGCGATAGCTGGTAAAAGCGTGGGGCCTATAAGCGTAAAGGTGAAAAAGGGCAGCAGCTTTGTACCGATAAGAGGTTTATTTATCCAAAAATCGTCGCGTTCCGGTTATGCCGGGCCGATGGAAAGGTATGCTAAATCAGCCTATCCTTTACATATTCCGTATGGGCCGAGCGTGCCGCAGATGTTTGGCAATGAAGAAACGCTTGCAGAGTTGATACCCGTTGCAGAAGAAGTTTTAAACGACCGCTTTCTGCATGAAATTACTATCCGCTATGTGAAAGGAATTAAATAATGACATCCGTTGAACTTATGAATAACCTTGCGGACTATATCCGTGAGGTTGTTAAAGATTACAGCAGCCAGCAAAAAGCAGGCGACATACCTGTTGCGGTGTACAGCGGTTGGCCACCCATCAGAATGGCATCGGCAGAAAAAGAAAGCTTTATCTACGCCCTGGCGTTGGAATGGGAAGATAAAGAAGACGGCGCTTTTTCGACATGCAAAGCCGAAATCGGCTTTAGCATTTACGATGATGACAAAGAACAGGGCTGCTTTAGCCTTTATAACATCATGGAACACGTGCGCCAGGCGCTATTGAAGCATCGCACGCTTAACGGGCGCAACAGGCTGGAATTGCCGCTTAAAAGCGTGGTCAGCGATGACCAGCCGTATCCGCAGTGGCAAGGCGCAATAACGGCTACCTATACAATTGGGCAGCCGATAGAGGAGGAGATAGATTATGGCAACGAAGTCTACGGCGGCCAGGCAGTCGGCGACTGCTGAACCACAGCGATTAATTTATGTCGGCCCGACTTTAAAGGGCTATAAGCTTATTAAATATCAGGTATTTATTGGCGGCTATCCTACGCATCTTGATGGAGAATTTGAAAAGTGCCCGCAGCTTAAAAGGCTGTTTGTGCCTGTAAAAGACTTGGTGCAGGCAGAAAAAGAAGTTAATACTGCCGGTACACCGCTGAATAAATACTATAAATTAGCATTGGAGGTATAAAGATATGGCATATAAACATGGTGTCTATACGTCCGAAGTGCCGACGTCCATAATCCCTGCCGTCAATACTACGGCGGGG